>Ga0208242_100199_pt1 | contig 69511 bp, 67 predicted proteins | sample SubbioAug_CSW13A_FD_184825 | JGI IMG/M metagenome (GOLD analysis project Ga0208242, IMG submission 184825) | Serpentinite rock and fluid subsurface biosphere microbial communities from McLaughlin Reserve, California, USA - CR12Aug_CSW13A (SPAdes) | ecosystem: Environmental > Terrestrial > Deep... | reverse complement strand
TGGGCCCTGGATCATCCGCGACTACTACAAGGGCGAGGGCGCGCCGCCGCTGGTGATCGACCCGGCCGGCCAGGTCTATCTGTCCGGCCAGGCGCTCAAGCCGCTGGTGCCCTACGCCACCGCCGACATCCGCGAGTCCGACCTTGAGCCGGTCGATCCGGCCCGGCTGCCGGCCCTGGCGGCGGAGCTGGGCGGCAGCCATCCGCTCAGCCGCCTGGCCTGGCTGCTGGCCCTGTCCGGCCACGGCGGCCAGCTGGCCCCGGGCCACGGCCTCAACGACCGCTACCGGCTGCTCAAGTGGCCGCAGACCGAGCGCGAGTTCCCGCGCCATTTCCGCATCGCCACCGTGATGATGAAGGGCCCGGCGCTCCTGACCGAGATCGCCGAGCTCAGCAGCGTGCCGCTGCCCGAAGTCTGCGATTACGTGAACGCCGCGCTGGCCTCGGGCGTGGCCGAGTCCGACCAGCCGGTGGCCAGCGAGCCCGAGGCGGCCAAGGGCGGCGGCCTGCTGGGTCGCTTCCGGCGCTGAACCCGTCCCGGGGCGCGCACGCCGCGTCCCGGGTTTCGCCTTGCCCCTGCCGGCAGGGTGCCGGACAATCCACGTCTGCCCCCACGCAAGACAGACGATGGATCCCCAGCGCTACCCGCGCCTCTCCCGTGTTTCCCTTCCGGCCGACCTGCGCGAGCTGCCCGAGTCGGAGCTGCCGGCGTTCGCCGACGAGTTGCGCGCCTACCTGATCGAGGCCGTCAGCCAGTCCGGCGGCCACTTCGGTGCCGGCCTCGGCGTGATCGAGCTCACCGTCGCCCTGCACTACCTCTACGACACCCCCGATGACCGCCTGGTCTGGGACGTCGGCCACCAGTGCTACCCGCACAAGATCCTCACCGGCCGCCGCGACACCATCCACACCGTCAAGCAGAAGGACGGCGTGGCGCCCTTCCCCAAGCGCGACGAGAGCGAGTACGACACCTTCGGCGTGGGCCACAGCTCCACCTCGATCTCGGCCGCGCTGGGCATGGCCATCGGCGCCCGCGCCCGCGGCGAGGACCGCCGCGTGGTGGCCATCATCGGCGACGGCGCGATGACCGCCGGCATGGCCTACGAGGCGCTCAACCATGCCGGCGGCATGGATCCGGAACCCGACCTCCTGGTCATCCTCAACGACAACCGGATGTCGATCTCCGAGAACGTCGGCGGCCTGACCAAGATGCTCGGCCGCCTGTCGGGCAGCAAGACGCTCAACGCCCTGCGCGAGGGCGGCAAGAAGCTGCTGGGCGACAAGAACAAGCCCGCGGCGAAGTTCGTGCGCCGCTGGGAAGAGCACTGGAAGGGCATGTTCGTGCCATCCACGCTGTTCGAGGAAATGGGCTTCCACTACACCGGCCCGATCGACGGCCACGACGTGCCGGCGCTGCTGGCCACGCTCAAGACGCTCAAGGGCCTGCGCGGCCCGCAGCTGCTGCACGTGATCACCACCAAGGGCAAGGGCTACGACCTGGCCGAGGGCGACCAGATCGAGTACCACGCGGTCGGCCCCTTCGACCCCAGCGTCGGCGTGGTCAAGAAGGCCGGCCCGGCCAAGCCCACCTACACCCAGGTATTCGGCGACTGGCTGTGCGACATGGCCGCCGCCGACCCGCTGCTGCTGGGCATCACCCCGGCCATGCGCGAAGGCTCGGGCCTGGTGCGCTTCAGCAGGGAGTTCCCCGAGCGCTACTTCGACACCGCCATCGCCGAGCAGCACGCCGTCACGCTGGCCGCGGGCATGGCCTGCGAGGGCGCCAAGCCGGTGGTGGCGATTTATTCGACCTTCCTGCAGCGCGGCTACGACCAGCTGATCCACGACGTGGCCCTGCAGAAGCTCGACGTGCTGTTCGCCATCGACCGCGGCGGCGTGGTCGGCCCGGATGGCGCCACCCACGCCGGCAGCTTCGACCTGAGCTTCCTGCGCTGCGTGCCCGACATGGTGGTGATGGCGCCGGCCGACGAGGACGAGTGCCGCAAGATGCTCAGCACCGGCTACCGCCACGCCGGCCCGGCCGCGGTGCGCTACCCGCGCGGCACCGGCCCGGGCGTGGCCGTGCAGCCCACGCTCGACATCCTGCCCATCGGCAAGGCCGAAGTTCGCCAGCGCGGCGCAGGCGTGGCCCTGCTCGCCTTCGGCGCGGTGGTGCCGGCGGCCGAGAAGGTGGCCGCGGAACTGGGCCTGACGCTGGTGAACATGCGCTTCGTCAAGCCGCTCGACCGCGCGCTGGTGCTCGAACTCGCCGCCACGCACGAGGGCCTGGTGACGATCGAGGACAACGTGGTGATGGGCGGCGCCGGCAGTGGCGTGGCCGAACTGCTCGCCGCCGAAGGCAAGGCCGTGCCGGTGCTGCACCTGGGCCTGCCCGACGGCTGGCAGGAGCACGCCAGCCGCGAGCAGCTGCTGGCCGAGGCCGGCATCGATGCCGCCGGCATCCGCGCTGCGGTGCTGGCGCGCTGGCCGGGCCTGGCCAAGCCACCGCGCAGCGCCGCCAGCGGCTGAGGCCTTTGCGCGCGGCCGGGCTCAGCCCGGCCACTGCCCCAGGCTGATGCGTTCGCGGCGCTCGAGGTCGCGCACCGTTTCCACCCGCGAGAACCCCGCTTCGCGCAGCAGCGCGCGGACCGCCGCGCCCTGCCCCAGCCCGTGCTCGAGCAGCAGCCAGCCGCCGGGCAGCAGGTGCGCCGGCGCACCCGCGGTGATCACCCGCAGTGCGTCCAGTCCGTCCGGCCCCGAGGCCAGGGCCGAGCGTGGCTCGAAGCGCAGGTCGCCCTGCGACAGGTGCGGGTCGGCGTCGGCGAGGTAGGGCGGGTTGGAGACGATCATCCGGTACACCTCGCCGGCGACCGGTCCATACCAGTCGCCGTGCAGCAGGCGCAGCGCCAGGCCGGCGTCGGCGGCATTGGCGCGGGCCACGTCCAGCGCGGCCTGGCTGGCATCCACCGCGGTCACGTCGGCCAGCGGCCGCTCGCTGGCGATCGCCAGGGCGATCGCGCCGGTGCCGGTGCCCAGGTCGAGCACCTGCGCCGGTTGACCACGCGGCAGGCGCTCAAGCGCCAGCTCCACCAGCAGCTCGGTTTCCGGGCGCGGAATCAACGTGTCGCGCGTCACCGCCAGTTCGAGCGACCAGAAGCCGCGCACGCCGGTGATCTGCGCCACCGGCTCGCCCCCGGCGCGGCGCCGCAGCAGCGCGTCGAAGGCGCGCAGCCCGGGCTCGTCGAGCAGGTCGCCGCCGTGCGCGTAGAACCAGCTGCGCGGCTGGCCGAGCGCATGCGCCAGCAGCAGTTCGGCCTCGAGCCGCGCCTCGTCGCCGGGCAGGCGCGCGGCGCCCTCGCGCAGGGCGTTGGCGACCGTAGTCACCTCAGGCCGCCAGCAACTGCCAGCCCTGCGCCAGGCAGGCCAGCACGAAGCCGCCGAGGAAGAACAGGTAGCTCAGGCGCAGGTAGCGGTACTTGTGGTGCGCCAGGTAGTAACCCAGCGCGTAGGTGTCGCGCGCCATGGTCTCGTACACCGAACCGTCCGACTTCAGCGCGCCGGCGATCTCGGTGAGGAAGCGCTCGCGCGGCAGCTCGGCGAAGTGGCCGAAGAAGAGCAGGTTGAACTGCGGCGGGATCGCCTCGCCGCTGAGCTTGAGCGGCCGGTACTTGGGCAGCACGGCCAGCACCGCCAGCAGCAGGGCCAGCAGGGTGAACGCGGCCAGCGTCATCGAGGCGACCTTGAGCACCGGGTCGCCCAGGCGGCCCAGCACCAGGGTCAGCACGATCGAGGACACGGTGATGATGATGTTGGCCTTGGTGTCGGCCATCGTCGACAGCTGCACGTGGTGCTGCTGCATCGTGCGCAGCAGGCAGTCGCCGGTGTTGCGCTCGGGGATGGCCGCGAACAGGCGTTCGATGTCGGCGGCATCGCCGGACTGGACAGGGGGCATGGCGCGGCTCCTCCGGGGGGCCGCGCCATGATAACGCCGCCGCGGGGGCAATCCCGCGGCGGCCGCCGGCTCAGGCCGCGGCGGCCAGGTCGCCCGCTTCGGCCGGGGCCGGGTGCCGGATCAGGTGGTCGAAGGCCGCGAGGCTGGCGGTGGCGCCGGCGCCCATGGCGATGACGATCTGCTTGTAGGGCACGGTGGTGGCGTCGCCGGCGGCGAACACGCCCGGCACCGAGGTGCGGCCGTGGGCGTCGACGACGATCTCGCCGCGCGGGCTGAGCTCGACCACCTCGCGCAGCCACTCGGTGTTGGGCAGCAGGCCGATCTGCACGAACACGCCGTCGAGCTCGAGCTGCCGCGATGCGTCGCTGGCCCGGTCGAGCAGCACCAGGCCGGTGACCTTGCGGCCGTCGCCGAGCACCTCGGTCGTCTGGGCGTTGAGCACGATGTCCACGTTCGGGAGGCTGCGCAGCTTGCGCTGCAGGACCTCGTCGGCGCGCAGCTTCACGTCGTACTCCACCAGGGTGACGTGGGCGACGATGCCGGCCAGGTCGATGGCCGCCTCGACGCCGGAATTGCCGCCGCCGACCACCGCCACGCGCTTGCCCTTGAACAGCGGGCCGTCGCAGTGCGGGCAATAGGCCACGCCCTTGTTGCGGTAGGCCTCCTCGCCGGGCACGCCCATCTGCCGCCAGCGCGCGCCGGGAGCAAGGATGACGCTGCGCGAGAACAGGCTGGCGCCGCCGGCGAGCTTGACCTCCACCAGGCCACCCGGCCCGGCGGCCGGCACCAGCGCCTCGGCGCGCTGCAGGTTCATCACGTCCACGCCGTTGGCGCGCACGTTGGCTTCCAGCGCCGCGGCGAGCCTCGGGCCCTCGGTGTGTTCGACCGAGATGAGGTTCTCGATGCCCATCGTGTCGAGCACCTGGCCGCCGAAACGCTCGGCCGCCACGCCGGTGCGGATGCCCTTGCGCGCGGCGTACACGGCCGCGGCCGAGCCGGCCGGGCCACCGCCCACCACCAGCACGTCGAACGCCTGCTTGCCGCGGATCTTCGCGGCCTCGCGGGCGGCGGCGCCGGTGTCGAGCCTGGCGACGATCTGAGCCAGGTCCATGCGGCCGGACCCGAAGGGCTGGCCGTTGAGGAACACCGTCGGCACCGCCATCACTTCGCGGCGCTCGACCTCGTCCTGGAACAGCGCGCCGTCGATGGCCACGTGGCGGATGCGCGGATTGAGCACCGCCATCAGGTTCAGGGCCTGCACCACGTCCGGGCAGTTCTGGCACGAGAGCGAGAAGTAGGTTTCGAAGTCGAACCCACCCTCGAGCGCGGCGACCTGGGCCAGCAGTTCCTGCGACTCCTTCGACGGGTGCCCGCCGACCTGCAGCAGGGCCAGCACCAGGGACGTGAACTCATGGCCCATCGGGATGCCGGCGAAACCCACGGAGATGTCGCTTCCGGCGCGCACGATGGCGAAGGACGGGCGACGCGCGTCGCTGCCGTCCACGCGCAGGGCGATCTTGTCCGACAGCGCGGCGATGTCCTGCAGCAGGGCAAGCAGTTCGGCCGACTTGTCGCCGTCGTCGAGCGAGGCGACCAGTTCGATCGGCAGCTGCAGCTTCTGCAGGTAGGCAGCCAGCTGGGCCTTGAGGTTCTCGTCGAGCATGGGGATCAGATCTTGCCGACCAGGTCCAGCGACGGGGCGAGGGTCTTGGCGCCTTCGTTCCACTTGGCCGGGCAGACCTGGCCCGGGTGGGCGGCCACGTACTGGGCGGCCTTGAGCTTGCGCACGGTTTCCTTCATGTCGCGGGCGATGGCGTTGTCGTGGACCTCCATGGTCTTGATCACGCCGTTCGGGTTGAGGATGAAGGTGCCGCGCAGGGCCAGGCCCTCGGCGTCGATATGCACGCCGAAGGCGCGGGTGAGCTGGTGGGTCGGGTCGCCGACCAGCGGGAAACGGGCCTTGCCCACGGCCGGCGAGGTCTCGTGCCAGACCTTGTGCGAGAAGTGGGTGTCGGTGGTGACGATGTAGACCTCGGCGCCCATCTTCTGGAACTCGGCGTAGTTCTCGGCCGCGTCCTCGACTTCGGTGGGGCAGTTGAAGGTGAAGGCGGCCGGCATGAAGACCACCACCGACCACTTGCCCTTCAGGCTGGCCTCGGTGATTTCGACGAACTTGCCGTTGTGGAAGGCCTGGGCCTTGAACGGCTGGATTTCGGTGTTGATCAGGGACATGCGGAGCTCCGGTGGGGGTGAGATAGGGTGAATCGAACAGGCTGATAATGTTAGGCAAAACCTATCAATATGTGAATTAGGTTTTATCAATTATCTTGATAGTTTTTAGCTATTGGTGGATCGGTGCTTCTTCACGATCCGTCGATTGCAGGCGGCGAATCCATAGGCTATACGAATGGCCATGAACCTCCGCGACCTGCGCTACCTGGTGGCCCTCGCCGAACATCGGCATTTCGGCCGTGCGGCGGAAGCCTGCCACGTGAGCCAACCGACGCTCTCGACCCAGATCAGGAAACTCGAGGACGAACTGGGCGTGGCGCTGGTCGAGCGCGCGCCGCGCCACGTCATGCTCACGCCGGCCGGCCTCGACATCGCCCAGCGCGCGCGCCGGGTGCTGGCGGAAGTCGAGCAGATGCGCGAAACCGCCCGACGCACCGCCGACCCCGAGGCCGGCAGCGTGCGCCTGGGCGTGTTCCCCACCCTCGGCCCCTACCTGCTGCCGCACGTGGTGCCGCGCATCCGCCAGCGCTTCCCGCGGCTGGAGCTGCTGCTGGTGGAGGAAAAGACCGAGAACCTGCTGCACATGCTGCGCGACGGCAAGCTCGATGCCGCCGTCCTGGCCCTGCCGCTGCACGAGGAATGGGCCGAGTCGGAATTCCTGTTCGAAGAACCCTTCCTGCTGGCCGTGCCCGATGGCCACCCGCTGGCCGGCAGGCGCAACCTGAGCCTGGGCGAACTCGGCGACCAGCACCTGCTGTTGCTCGAGGAAGGCCATTGCCTGCGCGACCAGGCGCTGGCGGTGTGCAGCCTCGCCGGAGCGGGCGAGAAGGAAGGTTTTCGCGCCACGAGCCTCGAAACGCTTCGGCAGATGGTGGCCGCCGGCGTCGGCGTCACCCTGCTGCCGGTGCTGGCGGTGAAGCCGCCGGTGCCGCCCTCGGCCAACATCCGCCTGCTGCATTTCCGCGACCCGCCGCCCACGCGCCGGCTGGCGCTCGTGTGGCGGCGCAGTTCGGCCATGGGCGGGTTCCTGCGCGAGCTGGCCGGCGTGCTGCGCGAGCTTCCGGCCTCGCTGCTCACGCTGCCGCCGGAGACCCCCGCCGGCGCGGACACGGCAGCCGCCCGACGCCGCGCCAAGGCTTGAACCCCGCGCCACGGCGGGCTATGGTGATGCGCACAACTTGTTGATCCATGGGCGGCGCGTCGGACGTGCCGCCCGTTGTCTTTTTGGAGCCACCATGAGCACCCTGCCGCCGATCACCGTATCCACCCGCGACCTCGCCCGCCTCGAGGCCCTGCTCGAGTCGCCGGCGGTGCGCCAGCTGCCCGCCGCCCGGGCCCTGGGCGACGAGCTGGTTCGCGCGAACGTGGTCGAGCCGGCCGACATGCCGGCCGACGTGGTCAGCATGAACTCGGTGGTCACCTGCCGGGACGAAAACACCGGCGAAACGCACCAGCTCACCCTGGTCTACCCGCAGGACGCCGACGCCGACCAGGGCAGGGTCTCGGTGCTCGCGCCCGTGGGCAGCGCCCTGCTGGGACTCTCGGTGGGCCAGCACATCGACTGGCCGATGCCGGGCGGCCGCACGCTGCGGCTGGAGGTCACCGGCATCCAGTACCAGCCCGAAGCGGCCGCCGGCGCCGGCTGATTGCTGCGCCGCGACAGCATCGGCTGCTGCATCGCCGCAAACACCATGGCCTCCGCCCCGTCCGCGGCCACGCATTTCCGTCCCCGGGCCGCCCACGGTTAATCTGGGCCATGCCCCGCTGGCTCTGGATCACCCTGCTCCTCGCCGTGCTCGCCCTGTTCTGGGCGGCCTCGGGTGGCGACCCGCCGCGCCCGGCCGTTGGCGCCGGCGGCCAGCTCGAATGCCCCACCCTGCCGGCGCCCGAACGGCTGGGCACGCCGCTGCAGGTCGACCTGGGCGATGCCCCGGTATTCACCGTGGCCGGGCACCAGCTGCGCCCGCTGGCGGCCTTCGCGCTCGAGGCGCGGGTGCTGCGTCGCGAGGACTACCGTTTCGACCGCGGCGCGGCGATCTCGCCCACCGACCTTGCGCTGGGCTGGAACCGGATGGCCGAACCGGCCGTCTACCAGCAACTCGACATCAGCCAGGGCGGCCGCTGGTACCACTACCGCTGGGGCGCGCAGGGCCCGCCGATCCCGCTGCCCGAGATCATCCGCTCGAGCGCCAATATGCACCTGGTGCCCGCCGACGCCGCGGTGGCCGCAGCGCTGGATCGCGTGCGGCCGGGACAGGCCGTACGCCTGCGGGGCTGGCTGGTGGAGGTGCACGACAGCCAGGGCTGGCGCTGGCGCAGCTCGCTCAGCCGCGAGGACAGCGGCGACGGTGCCTGCGAGCTGGTCTACGTCTGCGAGTTGTCGTCGTACTGAGTCAGCCGTTGAGCGTGGCCAGCAGCGGCTGGCTGCGCGCCCATCGCCGGCGCCCGCCCAGCGCGCCGAGTTCAAGCAGCACCGCCGCGCCCGCCAGCCGTGCGCCCAGGCCCTCCACCAGCTCCGCGGCGGCCGCCAGCGTGCCGCCGGTGGCCAGCACGTCGTCCACGATCAGCACCGGCGCGCCCGGCGGCACGGCATCGGCCTGCACCTGCAGGCGGTCGTGCCCGTACTCGAGCGCGTAGCTGATCTCGCGCACCGCGCCGGGCAGCTTGCCGGGCTTGCGCACCGGCACGAAACCGATGCCCAGCTCGCGCGCCACCGCGGCGCCGAGGATGAAGCCGCGCGCCTCGATGCCGACGACCGCGCGCAGCGGCTCGCCACGCCAGGGCGCCGCCATCGCGGCCACGGCGTCGGCGAAGGCCTGGCCGTCGGCCAGCAGCGGACTGAAGTCCTTGAAACGGATGCCGGGCCTGGGGAAGTCGGGGATCTCGCGGATGAGCCGGGCGAAGTCCATGCTCAGGCCTCGTCCGCGGCCACGCGGGCGGTCTCGCGCGAGGCGGCGTCTATCCACTCGCGCATGGCCGGCAGCGCGTAGATCGCCTGCACGTAGGCTTCCGACGCCGCGTCGAGGGCGACGCCGTAGCCGCGAAAACGCACGCAGACCGGCGCGAACATCGCATCGACGATGCCGAAGTCGCCGCACAGGAAGTCGCCGCCGCCGGACCGGGCGCGCAGCCCGGCCCACAACGCCAGCACGCGGTCGATGTCGCGCTGGGCCGCTTCGTCCCAATGTCTCTCGCGCGGTTGCCGGCGCAGGTTCATCGGCAGCTGGCCGCGCAGGGCGGCGAAGCCCGAGTGCATCTCGGCGGCGGCGCTGCGCGCCAGCGCGCGGGTGGCGAGGTCGCGCGGCCAGCCCCGGCCGTCGAGCCAGCGCTCGTTGGCGTATTCGCAGATCGCCAGCGAATCCCAGACCACCAGTTCGCCGTCGTGCAGCGCCGGCACGCGCCGGCTGGGCGAGAGCGCGCCGATGCGTTCGTGGAACTCGGGCGTGTCCAGCGGCAGCAGGACCTCCGCGAACCCGACCCCGAAGTGCCGCAACAGCAGCCAGGGCCGCAGCGACCAGGACGAGTAGTTCTTGTTGCCGATGACGAGCGTGGTGGTCAAGGTAACCTCAGCTGAAGATCTGGTTGCCGCCGTTCTTGGACGCGACCAGCGCGGCCTTGGCGGCGCGGTCGGTGAGCGCGGCGATGTCGCGTTCGTCGGGGCCGGCCTGGGCGATGCCGACGCTGATGGTGAGCATGGGCGCGATGCGCGGGTCCACGACCATGTGCGAAACCGCCTCGCGCAGACGATCGGCGTATTCGCGCGCCTGCAGCAGCTTCTTGCCCGGCGCCAGCACCAGGAAGCCGTCGGGGCCACCGCGGCCGACCAGGTCGCCGTGGCTGAGTTCCTCGCGCAGCATCGAGGCCACCGGCCGCAGCGCCGACACGGCGCCGACCTCGCCGCTGGCCTGGCGCAGCGCCGGCAGCTGGTCCACCACCACGCAAAGCAGGCTGAAGGGCGACTGCTTCAGGCGCGCCGCATCCACCATGTGCTGCAGGCGCTCGCGCAGCGATTCCTCGCGGAACACGCCGGTGGCCGGGTCGGTCTCGGCCTGGCGCTGGGCGCTGACCGTGCCCGAGGCCTCCTCGCCGGCCATCACGGCCATTGCCGCGAACTCGGCGCACAGCGCGAGCTCGGCGTCGGAATAGGCCACGCCATCGGGCCGCTCCACCAGCAGCGCCCCCCAGCCCGGCCGCGGAATCGGCAGCGGAATCACCGCCAGCTGCACCTTCTCCAGCGGGCCGTCCGGGCCGTCGAAATCCAGGCCCACCTGCTGCGGTGCCTTGAGCTTGCTGAGGTTGCGCAGCAGGGTCGTGCGCTCGCGCACCAGGCCGCGGTAGCGCGGCTCGGCCGACTTGGGCTCGACCTGCAGCAGTTCCTCGCCGTCGGCGTGCTCGCCCACCACCGCGGACGAATCCTGGGCCAGCACCGACTTCAGGCCGTCGAGCAGGCGGCGGTAGGCGATCCACGACATGTCGTCGTCGTCGGCATGCGCCAGGCCCAGCTGCAGGCTCTTGACCAGCTTGTCGCGGGCGAGGGCGATCTTCTCTTCGGCGCTGGGCTCGGGCGGCGTGGCGCGCCGGCGCACCTGCCAGCGCTGCAGGCGGGCCCGGCCCCAGGGCAGGGCCAGGAACTGCACCACCACCAGCGCCAGCGCCAGCTGCCAGCCGTAGAGCGTCCACCAGCCGGCTTCCAGCACCTGGTGGTCGGCCAGCACGCGCACCAGCACCGCCGCGGCCATGGCCAGCAGGGTGAGCAGCGGCGCCCAGCGGTAGCTGCGCGAGTCCATGGCCAGCATCACCAGGCAAGCCATCAGGGCGACCGGGTAGCTGAACCAGGCCACCCATTGCAGCGCGATGCTGGCCCCCGGCGGCAGCGTGAACGCGAACACCGCGCCCGCCACCAGCAGCCAGCCGAGGCCACGCATCCAGCCCACCAGCGGCGGCGCCGACTTGGCCAGGCCGCTGTAGCGCAGCGTTGCCAGCACCAGCGGGCCGGCGCCGAGCAGGAACAGGGCCTGCGGCACCACCGCGCCCAGCCCCGAGAGCAGGGCCACCTCCGGCAGCGAATACAGGTGGCCGTTGATGCCCAGGCAGGCCAGCCAGGCGCAGAAGGCCGCCGCGCCCACCGCCGGCGCGCCGGCCTCGGAATCCTCGGCGTGCCGGACCAGCGAGAGCAGGGCCACGGCCAGCATCAGGCCGTAAACGATGCGGAACCAGAACCGGGCCTGGGCCTCTTCCGCCGCGGCGGTCGGACCATCACGCAGCGACACGTGCAGGCCGCCCATCACCTGCCCTTCGATCTCGAGATAGAGCTCGGTGCGTCCGGACAGGCCCTCCGGCAGCGGCAGGTCGAAGCGCGCCGGCCAGGGCAACTGGCTGTCGTCGCGGAGGAAGAAGCCGTCGCGGGCGACGATCTCGCCTGGCGGATGCACGCGCAGCCGGACCTGGTCCACCGGCACGCGCACGATGCCCAGCCGCCAATCGCGCGGCGCCTCGGGCAGCTCGGCGCGGATCCGCACCCACAGCACCTCGCCTTCGCGGGCCGTGAACGGCGTGCCAGGCGTGAGGACGGGCGTGAAGCCGGGCTGGGCGCGGCCGCTGAGGATGTCGTCGAGGGTGGTGCCGACCGGGGTTTCCATCACCGCCAGGTCGAGCGGTACGTGGCTGCCGTCCGCGGCGCGGGCGCCGGGGGCCATCCATACCAAGGCCGTGGCCAGGACGATGGCCGCGACTACCGTGCCAAGGGCCCATGCGGTTCGCAAGCGCCGTTCTCCCCGATTGTCAGTGCAGCCCCCTGCCCGGCCGATTCTAGCCGCCCCGGCCCGCGGATACAGCCGGGGCCATGCCCGGGGGCCGAGCCGGTAGACTGTACGCCTTTGGACGCCCGAACCGGACGCATGAGCCAGACCCCCACCCCTGCCGACGCCAACGCGCCGGAAAAGAACGATTTCATCCGCCAGATCATCCGCGAGGACCTGGCCAGCGGCCGGCATGCGGCCACGCGCACCCGCTTCCCGCCCGAGCCCAACGGCTACCTGCACATCGGCCACGCCAAGTCGATCTGCCTGAACTTCGGCATCGGCCGCGAGTTCGGCGGCCCGGTGAACCTGCGCTTCGACGACACCAACCCTGCCAAGGAAGACCCCGAGTACGTCGAGGCCATCAAGGAGGACGTGCGCTGGCTGGGCTTCGAGTGGGCCGAGCTGCGCCACGCCTCGGACTACTTCGAGGTGTTCTACCTCGCCGCCGAGAAGCTGGTGAAGGACGGCAAGGCCTACGTCTGCGACCTCACGGCCGAGCAGGTGCGCGAGTACCGCGGCACGCTGACCGAGCCGGGCCGCGACTCGCCCTTCCGCAACCGCGGCGTGGACGAGAACCTCGACCTGCTGCGCCGCATGCGCGCCGGCGAGTTCCCCGACGGTGCCCGCACCCTGCGCGCGAAGATCGACATGGCCAGCGGCAACATCAACCTGCGCGACCCGGCCCTGTACCGCATCAAGCACGTACCGCACCAGAACACCGGCGACGCCTGGTGCATCTACCCGATGTACGACTTCGCGCATGCGCTCAGCGATGCGATCGAAGGCATCACCCATTCGCTGTGCACGCTGGAGTTCGAGGACCACCGCCCGCTCTACGACTGGTGCGTGGACAACGTCGCCCTGCACGCCGACCGCGCGCTGCTGGCGCCGCTGGAGGCCGCGGGCATGGCCGGCGACGCCGCCAAGCCGCGCCAGATCGAGTTCTCGCGCCTGAACATCAATTACACCGTGATGAGCAAGCGCAAGCTGCTGGCGCTGGTGCAGGAAGGGCTGGTGGCCGGCTGGGACGACCCGCGCATGCCCACCCTGCAGGGCCTGCGCCGCCGCGGCACGCCGCCGGCGGCGCTGCGCCTGTTCGCCGACCGCATCGGCATCAGCAAGCAGAATTCGCTGATCGACTTCTCGGTGCTCGAGGGCTGCATCCGCGAGGTGATGGACGCGGCCGCGCCGCGCCGCCTCGCCGTCGTCAACCCGCTCAGGCTGGTGATCACCAACCTGCCCGCCGGCCACGCCGAGGTGCTGCGCTTCGCCAACCACCCGAAGGACGCGGCCTTCGGCGAGCGCGAGGTGCCGTTCTCGCCGGTGCTGTGGATCGAGCGCGACGATTTCATGGAAGTGCCGCCCAAGGGCTTCCACCGCCTGGTGCCGGGCGGCGAAGTGCGCCTGCGCGGCGTGGGCATCGTGCGCTGCGACGAAGTGGTCAAGGACGGCGACGAAGTGGTCGAGCTGCGCTGCACGCTCGACCCCGACACCCGCGCCGGCCTGCCGGGCGCCGACCGCAAGGTCAAGGGCACCATCCACTGGGTCAGCGCCGCGCACGCGGTGGCGGCCGAGGTGCGCCTGTACGACCGCCTGTTCGTGGTGGCCGACCCCGACCGCGACGAGGAAGGCAAGAGCTACCGCGACTACCTCAATCCCGAGTCGGTGAAGGTGGTGCGCGGCTACGTCGAGCCCGCCGCGGCCGGCCTGGCGCCGGAAGCCGGCGTGCAGTTCGAGCGCCTGGGTTTCTTCACCGCCGACCGCCGCGACCATCGCGCCGACGCGCCCGTGTTCAACCGCACCGTCACCCTGCGCGATACCTGGGCCGGCAAGTGAGGCGCGCATGATCTACGCCCAGCTCCACCTCACCCTGCCGCCCTGGGTCCACGAGGAAGTGGACGAGCAGCGCGAGTACCCGTCGGCCCAGGACAAGATCGCGCTGGCGATCCGGCTCTCGCGCCTGAACGTGGACCACCGCAGCGGCGGCCCCTTCGGCGCGGCGGTGTTCGCCGGCAGCCGGCTGGTGGGCGTGGGCGTGAACCGCGTGGTGCCGCACAACTGCTCGGCCGCGCACGCCGAGGTGATGGCCCTGGCGACCAGCCAGCAGCGCCTGCAGAGCTACCGGCTCAACCTGGCCGGCGGCCCGGTGACCCTGGCCACCTCGGCCCAGCCCTGCTCGATGTGCTACGGCGCCTGCGTCTGGGCCGGCATCGATGAATTGCTCATCGCCGCCCGCGCCGACGACGTCCAGACCCTGGCCGGCTTCGACGAAGGTCCGCTGCCGGCCGACTGGACCGGCGAACTGGAGAAGCGCGGCATCCGCGTCACCCTCGACCTGATGCGCGACCACGCGCGCGACGTGCTGCGCGACTACGGGGAATCCGGACTTGTCTACTGACGGCCTGCTGGCCTACTGCCGCCCGGGCTTCGAGCCCGAGCTGGCCGCCGAACTGTCCGAGCGCGCCGCGCTGGCCGGTTTCCACGGTTATGCACGCACCGACCGCAACAGCGGCTACGTGCAGTTCCTCGGCGTCGAGGACGGCGCGGCGCTGTCGCGCGCGCTGCCCTGGTCGTCGCTGGTGTTCGCGCGGCAGAAGCTGCGCCTGCTGGCTGACGTCGCCGGCATGGACCCGAAGGACCGCATCACGCCGATCATGGAAGCGCTCGGCGGCCGCGGCCGCCACGGCGAGGTCTGGGTCGAGCACCCGGAGTCGGACGAGGGCAAGCAGCTGGCTGGCCTGGCCCGCGCCTTCGGCAACGCGCTGCGCCCGGCCCTGCGCCAGCGCGGCCTGGTGACCGACAAGGACGATCCGCGCCTGCCGCGCCTGCACGTGCTGATGCTGGCCGGCGACCACGCCCTGCTCGCCAGCGCCGACCGCAACGACGCCTCGCCCTGGCCGCTGGGCGTGCCGCGCCTGCGCGCCCACGCCGACGCGCCCAGCCGTTCGGCGCTCAAGCTCGAGGAGGCGCTGATGTGCCTGCTCACGGACAAGGAACGCGAGGCCTTCATCCAGCCCGGCATGACGGCCGCCGACCTCGGCGCCGCGCCCGGCGGCTGGAGCTGGGTGCTGGCGCGCCGGCACGTGCGCGTGTTCGCGGTGGACAACGGGCCGATGGCCGCCAGCGCGATGGACACCGGCGTGATCGAGCACATCCGCGCCGACGGCTTCCGCTGGCAGCCGCCCAAGCCCCTGGACTGGCTGGTGTGCGACATGGTCGAGTCGCCCTCGAAGGTGGCCGCGCGCATGGCCACCTGGTTCCGCGAGGGCTGGTGCAAGCGCGCCATCTTCAACCTCAAGCTGCCGATGAAGAAGCGCTGGGACGAAACCCGCGACTGCCTGCAGCTGTTCGCCGACCAGGCCGGCAGGCCGCTGGAGGTGCGGGCGCGCCAGCTCTACCACGACCGCGAGGAAATCACGGTCTATGCCGGCTGAGTGCCGCCCGCGCCGTCGCGCCCTGCCGGCCGTCGTGCTGGCCACGCTGCTGGCCGGGCCGGCGGGCGCCAGCGACTACTTCTCGGTGGTCGACCTCGACGGCGACGGCCGCATTTCGCTGGCCGAGTTCCTCGAGCGCATGGGCTACGCCTTCGGGCAGATGGACCTCGACGGCAACGACGTGCTCGAGCCGCACGAGCAGCACGTGCCGAACGCGCCGCGCATCACCCGCGCCGAGCACGAGGCCCGCTTCACCGCGCAGTTCCGCCGCCAGGACGGCAACGGCGACGGCTACCTCAGCCGCGCCGAGTTCCTCGCCCCGCCCCGCTGATCAAGGCAGGTGCTGCTGGATGAAACCGGCGATGGCGAACAGCGCCATCACGATCATCAGCAGCAGGGTCAGCAGCGTGCCCAGGAAGCGGCCGGTGCTGGTGCCGGCGGTGACGTGCAGGCCCCAGGCGTGCAGGACGCGCGAGAGCAGCAGCGTGGCGCCGAACACGTGGATCAGCCAGTCCGGGTAGCCGTTGAGCTCCATGCCGCCGAGCAGCAGCAGGGCCAGCGGCACGTATTCGACCGCGTTGGCATGGGCACGCACGCGCCGGTTGAGCTCGGCGTTGCCGCCGTCGCCCAGGCCCACGCGGTACTTCATGCGGGCGGCCATCACGCGGCCGGCCAGGACGAGGATGAGCAGCGTGCAAAGCGCCGCGTACAGCAGGGTGACCATGGCGAGCCCTCAGATCAGGCCGTGCTTCCAGGGGCCGGTGATGGCCACCGTGAAACCCGGCGAGTAGACGTTGGCGAACAGCCATCGGCCATCCGGCGAGAAGCAGGCACCCGCCCACTCCTCGCCCCGGAAGTCTCCACTGAAGCCACGATGGCCGTCCAGCAGCACGTTGTTGCGGCAGAACTCGAACAACCCGCCGGCGCGGTCCAGGCCATAGAGGCGCTGCACCGGCTGCCCGGAGTCCTCGCAGATCACCAGGCCGCCGCGCGGGCTGGCGATGATGTTGTCAGGGTAGTCGAGCACCTCGCGGCCGGGTGACTCGAACACCAGCTCGAGCAGGCCGGCCTGCGGGTGGTAGGCCCACAGCTGGCCGCATTCGGCGTCGCCGCCGCTGGTGGCGGTGAAGTACACGCGCTCGTCGGCCACCACCACGCCCTCGAGGCGGATGAAGGCCGAGCCGCCATTGGCCAGGCCCTGCCGCACCAGGCCGCCCGGTCCGCCCTCGGCATCGCGGCCACGGGTGGGCTCGTCGATGTCCACCCAGCGCACGCGCAGCCGCTCGCCCACGCGGCGCCCCTTGCGCAGGTCGCGCACGCCCTCGGCGGCCAGCATCTGCAGGCGGCCGCCGCGGGCCAGCTCGCCCTGCACCTTCGGGATGAAGCGGTAGAAGCCGGCGAAGGGCTCGTGGTCCTCGGTGAGGTAGACGATGCCGTCGCGCGGGTCCACGCAGGCGGCCTCGTGCTTCATCTGGCCCATGGCCAGCAGCGGTTCGGCGTTCGACAGGCCCTCGCCCGGCACCTCGAAGATGAAGCCGTGGCCGTGCTTGATCGCGTAGGGCTGGCCGGCGGCCGTGACCTGCTGGCCCGGGTCGAGCACGATCTCCTCGCACGACAGCCAGCTGCCCCAGGGCGTGGTGCCGCCGGCGCAGTTGACCAGCGTGCCCGAGAGCGAGGGCCGCGCATCGACGAAGGCGCCGCGCGCGGTGTCGAAGCGCAGCGTCACCGTGCCGCCGCGGCAGTCCGGGTCGTAGGTGGCCGAGGGCGGCGCGAAGCTGCCGCCGGGGTCGGCGGTGATTTCGTGGTTGCGCACCAGGGTGACGATGTCGCCGTCGGCGCGCACCACGCCCATGCCGTCGTGCTTGCGCGGGCAGGCCTGGCCGGGCGCGATCTCCTCGCCGGTCCAGCCGAAGCTCAGGTACTCGAAACCCGCCGGCAGCTGCAGCAGCGGCAGGCCGGTGGCGCGGTCGGCGACCGGCGCCAGCGGGCCGTAGCCGGCGGAGATACCGAGGCCGGTGCCGGCCTGCGCCATCAGGCTGCCCACCGGGCCCAGGCCCAGGGCGGTGGTCACGCCCAGCCCCAGCCCGCCCTTGAGCAGGCGCCGGCGGCTGATGCGCGGCGCCTCGTTGTAATCAGCCAAAACCTTCTCCCGCGTTCGACGATGCCCGACCGGGCATCATCGCCCGACGGGATGACACTCAGGCTTCAGGAAGGGAGATCGAGGTGGCGACGATGCGCAGCTCCCTCGCGGCCGGCGGCGCGGCGCCGTCGTCCTCGACCAGGTGGCGCGCGTGCTCCTCGCTGATCGGCTCCTCCTGCAGGATGCCGTAGGCCACGGCCGGGCCGCTGGCGTCCCTGGGCACCTCGAAGCCGTGGTCCTTGGCCATCACGCGGGCGCTGGCGCCGTCCTGCTCGAGCACCACCCAGCAGCCCTTTTTCTGGCAGACCTGGGTGATGCGGCCAGAGAACTTGGCCGGCTCGCCGGTCGTGTAGGCAGCCGGGTCGGCAGCCGCGACGGCGACGCCGATGGCCTCGCCTTCCGGCATCGGCTCGCCGTAATCCGCGGCCAGGGCAAGGGGCGACATCAGCATCAGGGACGCAAGCATCACGCGCATCGTGGATCTCCTCAGGCAGCCAGGGAACGGGCCGCCAGCGCGGCGACCTCGTGGGTGGTGGTGAACTTGCCCTTGCCGTCCTGCGCCACCTGGGCGAGGGCGCAGCCGGGGTCGTGGGTGAAGTACAGGTGCACGTTGCGCGCCAGCTTGTCCTCCAGGAAGGCGCGCTTCTCGTCGATGAGCATCTCCGGGAAGCGGTCGTAGCCCATCGTGATCGGCACGTGCACCCAGGGCCGGCCGGGGATGAGGTCGGCGCAGAACACCAGCCCACCGCGCGGGCGGCCATCCTCGCCGGGCGCGCCGCACAGCTCGGCCAGCATCAGGCCCGGCGTGTGGCCCTGGCTGAAGTGGAAGCGCACCGCCTCGCCCAGCGCCTGGCAGCGGTCGCCGGCGACGAGCTCGAGCCGGCCGCTGGCCTCGAGCAGGTCCATCAGCTCGGGGATGAAGCTGGCGCGGTCGCGCGCATGCGGCTCGCGGGCGCGGCGCCAGTGCTCGGCGCCGACCACGAAGGTGGCGTTGGGGAACAGCAGTCGCGGCGGCTGGCCTTCCTCCCAGGCGGCGAGCAGGCCGCCGGCGTGGTCGAAGTGCAGGTGGCTGAGCACCACCACGTCCACGTCCTCGTGCGAAAAGCCCGCCTGCGCCAGCGAATCGAGCAGCACGTGCCTCTCCTCCACCACGCCATAGCGCTCGCGCAGCTTCGGCTCGAAGAAGGCACCGATGCCGGCCTCGAACAGCACGGTCTTGCCGTTGACCGGGCTGGCGAGAAGTGCGCGGCAGGCCAGCTCGATGCGGTTGAGTTCGTCCGGCGGCGACCACTTTTCCCACATCGCCCGCGGTGCGTTGCCGAACATCGCACCGCCGTCGAGGCGCTGCGAGTTGCCCATGATCGACCAGAGTTTCATCGCGTCCTCCTAGCGATAGACCGAGGCTTCGGAAGCCGAGCCCTTGCCCACGCCTTCCCAGCGCGGGTCGGCGCCGGCCTCGACCTTGCCGCTGTCGTGGTGCCACAGCACCACCTGCATGTTGCCCCAGGTGCGGTCGCTGCTCTCGACCACATGCCCCATCGCCCGCAGCGCCTCGAGCTCCCCGTCGGAGAACGCGCCGGCCTCGGCCTGCACCACGTCCGGCAGGTACTGGTGGTGGAAGCGCGGCGCGGCGGCGGTGGCCTGCGCGCCCTGCCCGTCCATCAGCTCGAGAAGGCCCAGCAGCACCATCGTGATGATCCGGCTGCCGCCCGGCGTGCCCAGCACGGCGGTGCGGCCGTGGCCGCTGATGATGGTGGGCGTCATCGACGACAGCGGGCGCTTGCCCGGCGCGATGGCGTTGGCGTCGTCGCCGACCAGGCCGAAGGCGTTGGGCACGCCCGGCTTGACCGAGAAGTCGTCCATCTCGTTGTTGAGCAGGAAGCCCGTGCCCGGCACCACCAGCGCGTTGCCGTAGGGCAGGTTCACGGTCTGGGTGACCGCGATCATGTTGCCCTCGGCGTCGATGATCGAGAAATGCGTGGTGTCCGGGCGCAGCGGCTGGGCGTCGATGCCCGGCAGCAGGTCGCTGGGCGTGGCCTTGGCAGGATGGATCGAGGCGCGCAGGCCGGCGGCGTAGGCGTCGGACGTGAGCATTTGCACCGGCGCCTGCACGAAGTCCGGGTCGCCGAGGTAGAGCGCGCGGTCGCGGTAGGCGCGGCGCATGGCCTCCACCAGCAGGTGGCTGCGCTGGGCCTTGCCCAGGCGCGGGTAGTCGTAGCCCTCGAGCACCTTGAGCATGGTGGCCAGGGCCACGCCGCCCGAGGACGGCGCCGGCGCGGTGGTGATCTCGTAGCCGCGGTGCGAGATGCGCAGCGGCTCGCGCTCGACCACCGTGTACTCGGCCAGGTCGCGCTCGCTCCAGATGCCGCCGGCTTCGTTCACGCCGCGCACCAGGCGGGCGGCGAACTCACCGCGGTAGAAGCCGTCGGCGCCGCGGGCGGCCAGGCGCTCGAGCACCTGCGCATAATCCGGATTGCGCATCAGCGTGCCCTCGGCGGGCACCTGGCCATCGCGCAGGAACAATTCGGCCGCGGCGGGGCTGCGCGCCAGCACCTCGCGGCGCCAGCCGAGCATGGCGGCGTTCTTGGGGCCGAAACGCCAGCCCTCGTTGGCGAGGCGGATGGCCGGCGCCAGCGACTCGCGCAGCGGCAGGCGGCCGTACTTCCCCGCCAGGTGGTCGAGCCCGGCGGGCAGCCCGGGGATGGCCGCGGCCAGCGCGCCATTCACCGAGCGGTCGCGCACGACCTCGCCTTCGGCGTCGAGGAACATGTCCCGGGTGGCCGCGTAGGGCGCGCGCTCGCGCGCATCGATGAACACCTCGCGGCCGTCCTTCGCCACGCGCAGCAGCATGAAGCCGCCCCCGCCCAGGCCCGAGCTCTCCGGCTCGACCAGGCCCAGCGTGGCGCTGACGGCGATGGCCGCGTCGAAGGCGTTGCCGCCCCTGGCCAGCACTTCCATGCCGGCGTCGGTGGCGTAGGCGTTGGCGCTGGCGATGCCGGCGTCGTGCAGCGACCCCTTGCGGGCCGGCGCATCGGCCAGGGCCAGCGGGGAAAGCAGCGCCAGCAGCGCGGGCAGCAGGAAACGGATCATGCGGCGGAGCGTCCTTTCGTGAGCGCGTGGTACTTGTCCAGCAACTGCTCGCGGGACTCGGGGCGGGCCGGATCGAGGTCGATGCACTCGACGGGGCAAACCACCACGCACTGGGGTTCGTCGAAATGGCCGACGCACTCGGTGCAGCGCGCCGGGTCGATTTCGTAGATCGTCTCGCCCTGGGAGATGGCCGTGTTGGGACAGGCCGGGGCGCAGACGTCGCAGTTGATGCAAAGGTCGTTGATCAGCAGGGACATGGCGGGCGTCCCCGCGGCGCGCGCCGCCGGTGGGCGGCGCGCGCGGCGTGGCTTACTTGGCCTCGACGAAGATGTAGCGGGCGCCGGCGGCCTCGACGGCCTCCTTCACGCGATCGGCGTCCTCGGCCTTGCCGATGAACAGCACCTGCGAGCCCTTGAGCGCGTTGGCGTCGGCGCCGGTGAAGGCGGCGACGATCAGGTCGGCCATCTTCGCGCTCTCCGGCGAACCGAAGGCCAGCATGTTGCCGGGCAGCACGGTGCGCTGGACGACGGCGCTGACGTTCTCGAGCTGGCGGTCGTACATGGTCTTGCCGTCCTGGTCGCCCTCGGCCGGCTCGCTGGCGCCCATCGGCAGGTAGTACGAGAACACGCGGTCGGTCACGCCTTCCTGGTTGCGGCCGATGACCTGGCCCAGGTAGGCCTTCCACTGGGCGTCATCGCTGCCGGTGGGCGCGGTGAGCTCGACCGGGCCGGCTTCGACGACTTCTTCCTTCTGGCAGCCCGAGAGCACCAGGGCCGAGAGCAGCAGGGCGACGGGGACAAGAGCACGGGTCATGGCGATACCTCTTTATGTGAGTTGTGTACGACTACGACTGCTTCCACCTGGCGGCCAGGGCCTGCGCGACGGCCGGATGGACGAATCCGGAGACATCGCCGCCGAGCCGCGCGACCTCGCGCACCAGGCTGGAAGAAATGAAGCTGTGCTGTTCGGCCGGCGTCAGGAACAGGGTCTCGACGTCCGGGATCAGGTGGCGGTTCATGCTGGCCATCTGGAATTCGTACTCGAAGTCCGAGACCGCGCGCAGGCCGCGCAGCAGTACCCCGGCGCCGATCTCGTGGACGAAGTGGGCCAGCAGCGAATGGAAGCCAACCACCTCGACGTTGGCGTGCCCCGCCAGGGCGATGCGCGCGAGCTCGACGCGCTGGGCCAGCGGCAGGGCCGGTCCCTTGCCCGGGCTTTCGGCGATGCCCACCACCACCCGGTCGAACAGCGGGGCCGCGCGGGCGACCAGGTCGATGTGGCCGTTGGTGATGGGGTCGAACGTGCCGGGATAAACCGCGACGCGGGTCTTGGCCTGGCTCATTCCTGCTGATCGCCCTGCGGGGTGGAGTCAGGCCCGAGTGTATCAGCGCCCGGCGCCGCCGGGCCGGCCGCTGTCCGGTAAAGCGCGAATTCCACGTCGCGGGTCTGGCCCTGGCGGTGCAGCTGCCAGCCCGTGGGCAGGTTTGGCGACGCGTTGCGCGGCGTTTCGACGTAGATCAGCGCCCCCGGGGCCAGCCACGGACCCAGCGCCGCGGCCGCCGCCTGCCACAGCCCGGCCTCGAAGGGCGGGTCCAGGAACACCAGGTCGTACTGCCCGGCTGGCGGCCGCGCCAGCCAGGCCAGGGCGTCGGCAGTCTCGACCCGCAGGCCGGCCTTGAGCCGGATCGCCTGCTCGCGCAGCCCGGCCGCCAGGCCCGGATCGCGCTCGACCAGCACCACCTCGCCGGCGCCCCGGGAGGCCGCCTCGAAGCCCAGGGCCCCGGTGCCGGCGAACAGGTCGAGCACGCGCGCCCCGCGCAGTACCGGCTGCAGCCAGTTGAACAGGGTCTCGCGCACCCGGTCGGACGTGGGCCGCAGGCCGGGGCGGTCGGGCACCGGCAGCTTCGAACCGCGCAGCTGGCCGGCGATGATGCGGACGCTGCCCGGCGGGCGGGGTTTGGCGCGCTGGTTCATCCGGGGCGAATGGGGCCGGGTGCTAACATGGCCGCCATTGTCCGCGAAAGCAGCGCGATGTTCGATTTCCTGAAGAAAAAGCCCCCGCAGCCGGAGCCCGGCAAGCCGCAGAAGCCCGCCGCGCCGGCCGCCGGCGGCTTCAGCCCCGAGGACCTGGCCCGCGCCTTCACCGTGCACCAGGAGGAGAAGGCCGCGCGGCTCGAGGCCGAGCGCGCCGAGGGCCGCGAGGCCATGAAGGGCGTGCTGGGCGGCAGCCTGTTCGCCCGCAGCCTGGGCGGCCTGTTCTCGCGCAACCCCAGGCTCGACGATGACCTGCTCGACGAGGTCGAGACCGCGCTCATCAGCGCCGACATGGGCGTGCCGGCCACCACCGAGGTGGTCGAGCGCCTGCGCAGGCGCATGAATGAGCGCGACTTCGCCGACGCCGCCGCCCTCTTCCGCGCCCTGCGCAACGACCTGCTGGCCATGCTGCGGCCGGTGGCCAAGCCGCTGGAGATCCGCGAGGACGCGCGGCCCTTCGTCATCCTCACCGTGGGCGTGAACGGCGTGGGCAAGACCACCACCATCGGCAAGCTGGCGCGCCGCTTCCAGCTCGACGGCCACAGCCTGATGCTGGCCGCCGGCGACACCTTCCGCGCCGCGGCGGTCGAGCAGCTCAGGATCTGGGGCGAGCGCAACAAGGTGCACGTGGTCGCCCAGGGCCAGGACGCCGACCCGGCCTCGGTGGCCTTCGACGGCCTGCAGCAGGCCAAGGCCCGCGGCGTGGACATCCTGATCGCCGACACCGCCGGCCGCCTGCACACCCAGCAGGGCCTGATGGCCGAGCTGGGCAAGATCCGCCGCGTGCTGGCCAAGCTCGACGAACGCGCGCCGCACGAGGTGCTGATGGTGATCGACGGCACCACCGGCCAAAACGCCCTCAACCAGCTGCGCCAGTTCCACGCCGCGGTGAAGGTGACCGGCCTGGTGGTGACCAAGCTCGACGGCACCGCCAAGGGCGGCGTGGTGTTCGCGCTGGCGCGCGAGTTCGGCCTGCCGATCCGCTTCATCGGCCTGGGCGAGAAGCCCGAGGACCTGCGCGTGTTCGACCCGGAGGGTTTCGTGGACGCGCTGCTGCCGGAATCGCTCGGCGCCGGATGACCGACGCGCCGCGCAAGCGCCGCTGGCCGAAGGTCCTGGCGGTTCTCGCCGCGCTGGCGCTGCTGGTGGCGTGGTGGGTCGATCGCCAGCTCGAGCCGGTACGGCTGGCCAACACCGTGCTTTCGGCAGTGGGCAAGTCGCAGGGCCTGGAGCTTTCCTTCTCCGGCATGCCCGACTACTCGCTGCGACCGGAGCCGCGCCTGCGCATCCCGAACCTCGTCGCGCGCCAGCCCGGCGCCGCCGCGCCGCTGCTCACCGCGCGCGAGGCGGAAGTTTCGCTGCCCTGGTCGACGGTGTGGGGCGAGGGGCCGGTGGTCATCACGCGCATCGCGCTGTTGGCGCCGGCCGTGGACCTGGCGGCGCTGACCGACTGGCTGGGCAGCCGGCCGGCCTCGGGCGGGTCCGAACTACCCTCGCTCACCGACGGCGTTTCGATCCGCGAGGGCCGCCTCACCGCGCCCGACTGGCGCGTGGAATCACTGTCGCTGACGCTGCCGAAGCTCGCGCCGGGCCAGCCCGCCAGCGCCAACATCTCGGGCCGATTCCTGCAGGCGACGCGCGAAATCAGCTTCGCCGCCCAGCTCGAGGCCGACACCGCCGGGCTGGACACCGCGCTGCGCCTGAATTCGGCCGGGCAACTGCGCGACGAAACGCTGGACCTGCCCTGGTCGCTGACGCTCGAGGGCCGCCTGGAAGCCTCCGGCCAGCCCCGGCGGCTGGCGGCCGAGCGCATCGGGTGGAAGGCGCGCTCGCCGCTGCCCGACTTCAGCGGCGCGGGCCGGCTCACCATGGGCGAGGCGCTGACGCTGGAGCTCAAGGGCGAGCTGCCGAACTGGCCCGAGGCCTGGCCCACGCTGCCCGAGCCGATGGTGTCGTCGCAGGCGCCGCTGGCGCTGTCGCTGGATTACCAGGGCGCAAGCGACTTCACCGACCTGGTGCAGCTGCTCCTGCGCCGCGACGAAAGCACGCTCGAGGCCGAATTCTCACCTACGGAATTGATGGCCTGGCTCGAAGCCGGCGAAGCCAGTCCCTTGCCGCCGCTGGTCGGCGAGCTGCGCACGCCGTCGATGGTGGTGGAGGGCGTGGAGTTGGAAGGCGTCCGCATCCGTATCGAAGAAGAGCCGCTATCCACCGACTCCGGGCCTTCGGAGGAACGGTGAGCGACCTGTCTGCCCGGCTCCTGCTTTGGTTCGACCGCGACGGCCGCCACGACCTGCCCTGGCAGCATCCGCGCACGCCCTACCGCGTGTGGCTGTCGGAGATCATGCTGCAGCAGACCCAGGTGCAGACGGTGATCCCGTACTTCACGCGCTTCCTGGACGCGCTGCCCACCCTGCCCGACCTCGCCGCCGCCGACGGTGACCGCGTGCTGGCACTATGGGCGGGCCTGGGCTATTACGCCCGCGCCCGCAACCTGCACAAGGCCGCGCAAGTCTGCGTTGAAAAACACGACGGCGACCTGCCCACCGACTTCGACGCCCTCGCCGCCCTGCCCGGCATCGGCCGCAGCACGGCCGGCGCGATCCTGGCGCAGGCGCACGGGCTGCGGTTTCCCATCCTCGACGGCAACGTCAAGCGCACGCTGGCGCGCTACCACGGCATCGCCGGCTGGCCCGGCAGTGCGCCGGTGGAGAAACAGCTGTGGGCGCTGAGCGAATCGCACCTGCCGCAGGCGCGGCTGGCCGACTACACCCAGGCGATCATGGATTTCGGCGCCACGCTGTGCACGCGCCACGACCCGGCCTGCGTGCTCTGCCCGCTGCAGGACGACTGCGTGGCGCGGCGCGAGGGCCGCGTGGCGCAGCTGCCCGAGGCCAAGCCCGGCAAGCCGCTGCCGGAGCGACGCACGCTGATGCTGCTGCTGCTCGACGAGGCCGACCGCATCCTGCTGGCGCGCCGCACCGGCAAGGGCGTGTGGAACGGCCTGTGGTCGCTGCCCGAGGCGGTTGACCACGACGAAGCGCGCGCGCTGCTGGCCAGCCACGCCCGCGCCGACTTCGACGCCGGCGAGCCGCTGCCGGTGTTCGAGCACGTCTTCAGCCACTACCGGCTGCACATCGAGCCGCTGCGCTGGCGCGTCGCCGACGCCGGCGCCGCGACGGGCGATAATGCCGACCTGCGCTGGCAGCCGCGCGAGCGCCTGCACGAGCTCGGCCTGCCCGCCCCCGTCAAGAAACTGCTGGAAGAACTGCCATGAGCCGCACCGTGTTCTGCCTCAAGACGCAAGCCGAGACCGAAGGCCTGGGCTTCGTGCCCTGGCCCGGGCCGCTGGGCAAGCGTGTGTTCGAGAACATCGGCCGCGAGGCCTGGCAGCAGTGGCTGGCGCACCAGACCATGCTGATCAACGAGAACCGGCTCTCGCCGCTGGACCCGAAGCACCGGGCCTTCCTGGAAGGCGAGATGGAAAAGTTCCTGTTCGGCGAAGGCGCCGAGAAACCCGCCGGCTACGTGCCGCCGGCGGGCTGAATCGCAACGGGATTACTCGCGGATGCCGGCGTCGCGCTCGGCCTGCTTCCAGTCCTGCACGTTCACTTCGCGGATGCCGTCGACGCGGCAACGCACGCCGCCGCGGGCGACGATGTAGGAGTTGCGGATGTTGATCGAATCGGTGGCCGTGTCGATCCCGATGGCGAATTCGCGGTCGAGGTGCCGGCAGGCGGCGCTCTTGCGCAAGTCGATCAGCCAGGCCTTGGAGGGCGTCTCCCAGATCAGCACGTTGAGCGGGCCGACCACCTCGTAGGCGTGGACCGCGCGGATGAAACGGACGCGCTCGACCGGCTCTCCGGCATGGGCGGCCAGCAACCCAAGGCGCTTTTCATCATTGCCCGTGGCCACGGAACCGGCGGCCGGGAGGGCGGACGCCAGCGAGAGCGCGGCGGCGAGACTGAGCAGGGCAAGACGGGTCTTCATGGCATTGCTCCTCGTTGCTTACTTGCGGATGCCGGCCAGGCGCTCGGCGTCCTTCCAGGCCTTCACGTCCACCTCGCGCAGGCGATCGATGCGGCAGATCTGTCCGCCGCGGGCGCGGACGTAGCCATTGGTGGAGTTGATCGAGTCGGTGAGCGTGTCGATCGAGATCTTGAACTCGCGATCGAGGTACTGGCAGGCGTCGCTCTTGCGCAGGTCCAGCAGCCAGGCCCGGGTCGGGGTCTCCCAGACCAGCACGTTGAGCGGACCGACCATCTCGTACGAATGCAGCGGGCGCAGGAACTTGACGCGCGTGACCGGCTCGCCGGCGTGGGCGTTGAGCAGGGCCAGGCGCTGCTCGTCCCTGCTGGCGGCCTCGGCGCCGAACGCCGGCAGGGCGAGCGCGAACGACAGCGCGGCAGCGAGACTGGGAAGGAGAAGGCGGATCTTCATGGCGGCGCTCCGTGGTTGATGGCCCCCGACGTGGCCACCACCCAACCCTACTCCGGGGCCCGCGGGCCGCCCAGCGGGGCGCCACCGGGCATTCAGAACCCATTTACAGCCATGAACCGGCTTGCCTCGCCCGCGCCGCCTCGGCTAGAATCTCGCGCTCGCCCGGCCCTGCCGGTGCGACGGATGGCCGGGTAGCTCAGTTGGTAGAGCAGGGGATTGAAAATCCCCGTGTCGGGGGTTCGATTCCCTCCCCGGCCACCATCCCAAAAGCCGCGCCCCGCCCGGGTTCCAGCCCTGCGGGGCGTTTCGCTTTCTGGCGCCGGAACTTCTATCCTGCGCCCGTGACGACCCACCCCGACCAGATCCGCCGCGACGGCTACGCCCTGCTCCGCCAGGCCATTCCCGCCGACTGGCTCGACGAGCTTCGGGCGGCCTTCGACGCCAACGTGGTGCCCTCGGAGCGCTGGCCGGTGCCACGCGGCCGCGACTGGCGGCACGCCATGCTCGACCTCGAGCCGCGGGTGCAGGCCGTGTGCCGGCTGCCGGTGCTGGTGGCGGCCGTGGGCGCCCTGATCGGCGAGCGATTTTTCCTCGGCCAGGTCGAGGGCCGCGAACCGTTGCCCGGCGGCGGCATGCAGGGCCTGCACCGCGACCTGTCGTCGCAGCGCCCCGGCGACACTGTCAGCGCACTCGCCTTCTTCGACGACTACGGCCCCGCCAACGGCGCCACGCGCCTGGTGCCGGGCAGCCACCGGCCGGCGCCGGGCGAGCCGCCGCCGTCGGAGCACGACGAGCCGCGCGCGCTGCAGATCGAAGGCCGCGCCGGCGACATCCTCGTGTTCGACGCCGACCTCGTGCACGCCGCCAGCCTCAACCTCGGTGGCGGCCGGCGGCGCTCGATCCTGATGGGTTTCTTCGCCGAGCCTCTGTACGATGCGCTCGCGGCCACCGCCGGCCTGCGCAACGTCCGCATGGACACCCGCGAAAGGTTCGAGCCCACGCCATGACGCCACGCAAGAAGTCCGCCGTCCCCGCCGACCGCCTGGGCGAGCCGCACGCGCAGCTGCGTGACGCCGCCGGCAAACTGCTGGGCGGCATCGTGCTCAAGGACGGGCAGTGGGTGCTGGGCCTGGACGGCCGCATCGTTGGCGAGTCGGCCAGCGCCGCGCACGTGCTGGCCATCCTCAAGCGCGCCGCCTCGCTGGCCCGGTCCGAGGGCACCGAGGTCAGCCTGGTGTTCTCCGCGCCGCTGCGCGCCGCCGCGCACCAGGAAGCCGAGGCCGAGGGCCTGGACTTCGACGCCTTCCAGGCGCGCCTGATCGCCCGGATGGACGCGGCGGGCAAAACGGGACCCTGAGGCCCCCGATTCACGAAGCGTGAAGGTCGCGGCTGTTCCACTCGGGTCACGACCACCGCGGGAGCCCGCCATGTTCCGCAGTCTGTTCGCCATGATCCTGCTCGCCGCCGGCGCCGGCACCGCCGCCGAACCGCTGCAGCCCGTCCCCGAGCTCGACATCAACCGCTACTCGGGCACCTGGTACGAGATCGCGCGGCTCCCCAACCGCTTCGAGGACCAGTGCGTCGGCGACATCACCGCCACCTACACGCCGCTGCAGAGCGGCCGCATCCGCGTGGTGAACGCCTGCCGCAACGCCAGGGGCGAGATGGAAGCGGTCGATGGCCAGGCCCGCCGCCAGGAAGGGCACCCGGCCAAGCTCGAAGTGCGCTTCGCGCCGGCCTGGCTGGGCTGGCTGCCCTTCGTCTGGGCCGACTACTGGGTGGTGGCGCTGGACGAGGACTATCGCTGGGCCATCGTCGGCGAGCCCGACCGCAAATACCTGTGGTTCCTCGCCCGCGACCGCGCCGTGGACCAGGCCACTTTCGACGAACTCAAGGCCCGCGCCACGGCCCTGGGCTTCGAGCTCGACAAGCTGGTGGTCGTGAGCGCACCGATCGCCCGCTGAAAAAAAGGCGGCCCGTCATGCGGGCCGCCGGAGTGAACCCTTTCGGGCCCAGGGGGATCGGCTCAGTCCTGCGCGGACTGGTACTGGCTTAGGAAGCGCCCCGCCGCGACTGCGAAGGCGGCGCGGGTGACCGGCTTCTTGGCGTCGACGTAGGCCACGAGCTGCGGCTGCAGGTCGAACGGCCCCTGCACGACTTCGAAACGGGCGTTGAGCACGCCGGTGTCGAGCGCGTACTGCATGTAGCCGCGCAGGTCGGCCGGGACGTCGGCGGCATCGAGCACCGGCACGCGCTTGCCGTCGAAGAAGGCGGTCAGCTCGCCACTGAACGACCTCGCCTGCGGCTGCAGGCCCTGCGCCTGCACCAGCGAGTAGGCAAGGTCCGTCCGGCTGACGGCCTGGGTCGGCTTGAAGGCGCCATTGACCAGCCGCATCACGCCGTCGTGGGTCCACGACAGGTCGCGCAGGGGCGCACCCCTGGCGATCGCCGACTCCGCGAAGGCATAGACCGGCGAGGCCACCGACACGTCGCCGAAGCTACGGCTGCCGTCGATCGGCAGCGACTGGCGGACGCTGGCGCCCATCAGCAGGTACTGCGCGAGTTCGCCCCGGTTGAGGTTCTGGTCGGGACGGAACTTGCCGTCCGCGTAACCGTCCACCAGGCGGTTGGCCACCGCGAACTCGATCGCCTGGCGGGCCGGATGGTTGCCGACGTCACCCAGGCCGGAGAACCCCGCGCTGCGCAGGAAGCTGATTTCGCCGTTGATGGTGCCGGGCGCGGCGTAGCCGTTGGTGACGCCCGCCGGGTCGAGCGCCACGCCAGACACGGAGCCGATGCCCCTGACGGTCACCTTCCAGGTACCGGGCTTGCCCGGCGCACCGGTCACCGCCGTGTCGCCCAGGACCGGCAGCGTGATCGAGGAGCCGTAGCGGACGCCGTCCGGGTCGGTGAGCACGACCGCGATCGTGTTCGCATCGACCTGCGCACGCGCCGAGACCCAGGCCACGTCGGGGCCAACCTCGAACGACTGGCTCTCGACCGTGCCCACCGGGGAGAAGAACACCGAGAACGGCACCGGCTCGCCACCCGGCGACAGCCTCGCATTGGCGTTGAACTCGCGCAGCAGGTTCACCGTGCGCCCATGGTCCCTGCGCAGCCCGGCGGCTTCGACGGTCGCCGCGTAGGCGTTGATGTGGCCGGCGCCGGCCTCCCAGGGCAGGCGGCCGGTCATGTTCGTGGCCGTGCGCTCGATGATGTCCCTGACCTGGTCGGGGGTCAGGTTGGGGTTGGCCTCGAACATCAGGGCCACCACGCCGGCGACGTGCGGGGTCGCCATCGAGGTGCCGCTCATGTGCGTGTAGAAGGGCAGGTGCGCGGGCGTCAGGTTGGCCGCGTCCTGCTCGGCGGCCAGGGGCGGCAGCGCGCCGGTCAGCGCGCGGGTGGAGACGATGTCCACGCCGGTGGCGACGATGGTCGGCTCGTTGAAGTAGGTCCAGCTGCGGCCGTCGGGCATGGTGAAGGTGCCCGATTCGCCGCGCTTGCCCCGGGACGAGAACGACGTCAGCACGGCGTCCTTCTCGCCCGCGCCGACGGAGATGACCCAGGGGGCCTGGGCGTAGGGATTGTGGGTGTCCTCGCCGGGGCCGTCGTTGCCGGCGGCGAACACGCTCACGATGCCGCGCTTGTAGAGCTCGTAGGTGGCGACGTTGACCGGGTTGAGCGGATCGAAGCTGCCCGAGCTGCCCCAGGAGTTGCTGGTGACGCGGATCGGCGAGTCGAAGGTGAACTGGTGCGTGGCGGCGTAGTCGAGGCCGCCGACGGCATCGAGGATCAGGATGACGCCGCCGGAACCGTAGCCCACCATCTTGGCGCCGGGCGCGACGCCACGGAACTCGCCGTTCGAGCGCTCGCCGGTGCCGCCGATGGTGCCGGCGCAGTGCGTGCCGTGGCCCGAACCGAGATCGGTGTTGGGCTGGCCCTCGAGGTAGGTCATCGGCACGATGCCCGGGGCGGCGATGCTGGCCAGTTCGGCCAGGATGTTCTGCGGGGCCAGCACGTTCTCGACCACGTTCTCGCCGAGCTTGAGGTCTTCGTGCGTGGCGTCGATGCCCGAGTCGTTGACCACCACGGTCACGCCGCGGCCGCTGTACGGGATCGGCCTGCCGAAGTCGAGCGGGCGCTCCACCACGCGGGCGGCGCCCGAGATCTGGCGCTGTTCCTTGTTGAAGAAGCGCAGCGGGGCGTTCGCGTAGATGGAGACCACGTCGTCGCGCTGGCGCAGCGCCTGGATCTCGGCGGGCGTGGCCAGCGCACCGGCGATCGGGAGCGTGTGCATGGTCACGCCCTTCTCGATGCCGATGTCCTTGAGCGCCTGCACCTGGGTGGCGGTGACCGGTCCGGACTGGCCGTAGGTCACCACGATCTGCAATTCCTCGGTCGGGCTGGCGGAGGCCAGCTGGCGGACGAGCTGGGGATCGAGGCGGGCCTCGGCCAAGGCAACACCGCTGGCCAGCAGGCCGACGGCAAGCGCGGAAACCTTGAACAGGCGGGACGGACGGGCAGGCATGGTGACTCTCCGGGAATGGTGCGTCCAAGCCGGACGCGGTTAAGGTCCCCCAAGCCTCCGCCGACCGCCTTGCCGGCCCCATCCGGCATAGCCCCCAGGACGCCTGGGGGAAATCACCTACAGACAGGGGGTTTGCATCCCGCCTACGCTTGGCGGCACTCTTGGTGCGGAGCGCCAGCCCCAGGGCCCGCCGGCCCGCACCCTGCACCATCTCCAGCGCATCGGACGCGCGGTTCCAGAGGGTTCCCCGATGAGCGTGTTCTCCCGAATCCACCTGCTGGCCCTGCTTCTGGCCGTTCCGGCCGTCCAGGCACAGCCCCTGCCCGTTTCGGTCTCGGCCTCCGGCAACTCGGCAAACGTCGTCGTCGGCAGCCCGGCGGCCCCGCTCGCCGAGGTGAGGCTGGACTTCGATGATGCCCAGGGCCTGTCGCCGGCCTCGCTGGGCGTGTCCGCGGACCTGGTGTCGGTCAGCGCTCCCACGCTCCTGTCGCGGTTGCCCAGCGGTCTGGTCTCGGTGCCCGGCGAGCTGCCGGCGATGGTCACGATCGAGCCGCCCGCGCTGGCGGGCCTGTCCTTCCGGCGTCGCGCCCACCTCGAACTGCACACCCATGCCCTGCCCTACACCGCGGGCTCGCGCTACCGCCTGTTCAAGGCGCAACTGGGCGGGGCGTTCCGCGACGTGACCTCGGCGGTGGAGCCCGGCAGCGTCCGGACGCGCGGCACCACCGGTGGTTTCTCCCAGTTCGTGGTCGTACAGGACCTGCGTCCCACCGACATGGTGGTGGCCGAGAAGATCAGCCTGCTCCGCGATCAGGCCGGACTGCTCCCGGCCACGGAATCCGCGCCGCTGGACGCGCTGATCAACCAGATCGAACTGGCCGTCGCTGACGGTCGCTTCCCGGACGCGATGGCCGGGATCGACGCCATGCGCGCCCGCGTGTCGGCGCGCGCCGGCCTGCACATCCCCGCGCAGTGGCGCGCGACGCGCGACCTGGCCAATATCGCCGGCGAACTGCTCTCGGGACTCGACACGCTGGCCTTCAGCATCGGCTACTTGCGCGACTACGGCCCCTGAGGCCCCGGAAGGCGGCCCTGGCCGCCGCCTGGCGGGCCCCCGCCGGGGTCAGGCTGGGTCTAAGATGGGGTATGCCTGCCCGCCTGACCGCTTACCTCCCCGGGGAAGCCGCGGCCGAGTTCTTCTTGGCCTCGGGCGAGCCTGCGCTCGTCGGGCGCCTGCCCGGCTGCGACATCCAGCTCGGGCACCCTTCCCTGTCTCGCGAGCACGCGCGCCTCGAGCCGGTCGGTGACTCCTGGCGACTGCGCGACCTGGGCAGCAAGAATGGCTGCACGGTCAACGGCGCCGCCCCCACCGACGAGCCGCTGGGCGAGCACGCCTGGTTGCGGTTCGGCGACGTCACCTGCGAGTTCCGCAAGCTGGACGAGGAGGCGCTGGCCCGTGCGCGGGCGGTCGCAGGCAGCCGGCAGCAGGCTTCGTCGGTGCACCTGCGGGCGCTGGAACAGGCGCCGGCGCTCCCGGATCTGCTGCAGGCAACCCTGTCGGCGGTCGTCGAGCTCGCCGGGTGCCAGCGAGGCTTCCTGCTCCTGATGGACCGCGGGCAGGCGCAGGTGCACGCCTGGCAGGGACTCGATGCGCCGGCCCTGGCCGCGCCGGCGTTCGCCGGCAGCGTGGGTGCGGTGGAGAGAGCCCTCGGCGGGCGGCACCCGGTCGTGCTCAATGATGCGAGCAGCGACGAGGCCTTCGCGACCCGCGCCTCCGTCGTGGCCGGTGGGATCCGGGCGCTGGTGTGCCTGCCGCTGGTGCTTGGCGACGAGGTGCTGGGGCTTGTCTACGCCGACAGCCGGGAGCCAGGCGCGACGATCACCCGGCTCGACCTCGAACTGCTCTCGGCCTTTGCGGAGAGGGCGACACTCTGGCTCGCGGCAAAGCGCAGCGAGCTGCAGCTCGACGGCGTATCGCGTGCAGCGTGGCCGACGCTGGCGGCGAACCGCGGCGCGCGACCATGACGGGAACCGACCGCAGCGGATTCGCCGCCACGGCCACCGGGCAGTTCGCAGGGGCCGAGCTGACGCCGGGAACCGTGCTCGCCGGCCGCTTCGAGATCAGGCGACTGCTCGGCATCGGCGGCATGGGCGTGGTGTACCTGGCCCAGGACCTGGAGCTGGGCGTGCCGCTGGCGCTGAAACTGCTGCGCCCGGAACTGGCGTCCCGGACCGAGGCCTTCGAGCGCTTCCGCCAGGAATTGCTGCTGGCACGCCAGGTTTCGAGCCCGCACGTGGTGCGCATCCACGACATCGCACGCCACGAGGACCGGTGGTTCATCAGCATGGACCTGGTGGACGGCGAGTCGCTCGAACGCCGCCTCGACCGCGAAGGGGCGCTCCCCGTCGAACAGGCGCTGGCCATCGCCCGCCAGCTGGCCGGGGGGCTGGCCGCCGCCCATGACAAGGGCATCGTGCACCGTGACCTCAAGCCTTCGAACATCCTGCTCGATGGCGAGGGCCGCGCACTCATCAGCGATTTCGGCGTGGCCCGCTCGCTGGGCACGAGCGGGCTGACCCACACCGGCGCCATCGTCGGGACGCCCGACTACCTGTCGCCGGAACAGGCGCGCGCGGCACCGGTGGACGCGCGCAGCGACCTGTACTCGCTCGGCTTGATCCTCTACGAGATGCTGTCCGGCAAGCCGGCCTTTTCCGGCGGCACCGCCGCCGAGTCACTGACCCAGCGCCTGCTGCGCCCGCCGCCGAGACTGGACAAGGTGCGCGACGGGGTGCCGGCCTGGGTCGCGCGCCTGGTCGAGCGGCTGCTGCAACCGGCGCCGGCGCGACGCTTCAGTGACGCCGGGTCCCTGATCGCGGCGATCGACGCCCGGCACGTCCCGCGCGAGTTCCGGGCGCGCCCTGCGCTGGCCGTCGCCGCGGCCGCCGCGGCGGCGATCGCCTTGTTCGTGTTCTGGCCCGACGTCCGGGGACCGACCATTCCGGGCACCCCGGTGGACCTCGCGCCCCCTGACCGGCTGGTCGTCCTGGCCGGCCCCGGCGCCGCCACGGACGACACCCTCGCGGGTGCGGCCGAATTGCTGCGGCTGGGGCTGTCCGAGGGCGGTGGCCAGCCGGTGGTGGAAGCAGAGCGAACCCGCATCGCGCTCGCGCAAACCGTCATGGGCAGCCGGTCGCCCACGGATCGGCAGCTGCTCGACATCCTGCCGGCGACGCGCGTGCTCAGGATCGAGCGCCGCGACGGCGGCGCCCTAGTCGCCACCATGTCGGCGAGCTCCGCGGGCGACACGCAGACGGTGGAGGTTGCGCCAGGCGAGCCCTTGGCCAGGGCCATGGCCACCGTGGCGTCCGGGTTCGGCCTTGGGCCGCTGCCGCCGGGCCTGTGGCCGGACACGGACGAGCCCCTGGCGCCGTTCGGACGCGCGCTGGAGCTGAGGCTGGAGGGCCGGATGGAGGCCTCGACCCTCGCCTTCAGGCAACTGGCCGGGAGCCATCCCGGATTCGGCGCGGGCTGGCTGGGGCTCGCGGAAACCGCGCTCCTGGCCGGCGAGCAGGACCTGGCGGCCGAGGCGACGCGGCGCGGCGAAAGCGCCAGCCGGCTGTTCCCGACGCGCATGGCGCAGGTGCGCGAGCGCGCCGACGGTCGGACTGAGGCCGCGCTGGCCGTCTGGCAGGCACGGGTGCAGTCCAGGCCGGACGACCTCGACGCCCTGCTCTACCTGGCCGCGCTGCAGGTCGAGTCCGGCGCCTTCGAGGACGCCGAGCAGTCGCTGCAGGCGCTGCTCACCCGCGATCCGCAGGACCCGCGCGCCTGGTTCCTGATGGGCAAGACGGCGATCCTGCGCGGCGACCCGCGGGCGGCGGTGGATGAGCACCTCGTGCGGGCGCTGGTGCTCTACAAGCGCGGACGAAGCCGTTTCGGCGAAGCGGAATCAACCAACGCCCTGGGCGTGGGCTATGCCCGGCTGGGCCAGCCCGAGGATGCCGCCGAGCAATACGGAAAGGCGCTCGCGCTCCGGCGCGAACTCGGCGACCGGCGCGGAGTCGCCAGCAGCCAGCGCAACCTGGCCCAGCTGGCCATGGTGCGCGGCGATCTCGACGACGCCCGGGACCGCCTGGCGGAAGCCGCCGGGCTCTTCGGGGCCTTGGGCGATCGGGCGGGCGCCGCGGCGGTGGACAACGAGCTGGGGCTGCTGGCCGAAGAGCGCGGCAATTATGCCGAGGCGCTGGCCGCTTACACCCGGGCCCTGCGCGCCCGCGAAGCCGCGCGCGATCCCCCGGGGATCGCCGAAAGCCTCAACAACATCGGTTTCGCGCACTACCAGTTGGGGGAGTACGACAGCGCCAGCGTCTTCTGGCGCCAGGCAAGCGATGCGTTCCGCTCGATCGACGACCGCAACGGCGTGGTCCGTGCCGGCCAGAACCTGGGCCTGCTGGGCATTGCCCGCGGCGACTGGGAGGAAGCCCGACGCCTGCTGGAGGCATCGCTCGAAGAGGCCGAGGCACGGCACATGCTCGAGGAGGCCGCGGTCAGCCACCGCAACCTGGCCGAACTCGGGATCGTGCAGGGACGGCTGGCCGATGCCGCCGGCCATCTGGCCGAGGCACGCCGGCTTTTCGAGGAACGCGAGGACGTTCGCGGCCTGGTGGATGCCGACCTGCTCCAGGCCAGGCTGCTCGCGGGGGCCGGCCGGGGCGTCGAAGCGCTGGCGCTGCTGCAGGGGATGGGCCCGGCCCTGGCGGACAGTTCGCTCGAGCAGCAAGCGATCGCCGCCCTGCTCGCCGCAAGGCTGCACCTGGACGCCGGCGACAGCGCGGACGCCGGCGCCTCCCTGGGCCGGGCCCGCGCGCTCGCGGTCGAGGCCGGCTTGCGCGTGCGCCGGCTCGAAGCCGACGTACTCGCGCATGCCGGCGGCGCTGGCGAAGCCGCGCTGCAGCTCGAGGTCGACCAGCTCGGCAACCTGCCCCTGCAGCTGGCGTGGCTCGAACAGCTTGCGCGCGACCGCCTTGCCCGCGGCGATGCGGCCGGCGCCGCGGAGGCCTACCGGCGTGCCGACGGCCTGCTCGCCCGTCGCGGGGGCTACGTGCGCGCCGCGCAGCTGCATTCCATCGGCGAGCAGGCCCTGGCCGCCGCCGGGGATCCCGCCGCGCCTGCCGCGGCCAAAGCCGCCAGCGAGGCGGCCGCGGCACAGGCGGCCGAGGCGAACGCCGGCTGGCTGCGCCGGCTTGGCGTCGAGGGAGGAAACGATGGGCCAGCGCACTGAGTCCCTGGAAGACACCGTCGCGCGCCTGCGCGAGGACTACCGCGCCCTCCTGCACCGGCTGGAGTCCAACCAGGGCGAGTTCCAGCGGCTGGGACGGGCCGCGTTCCGGGCGCAGGAGGAGGAGCGGCGCCGGATCTCGCGCGAACTGCATGACGGCCTCGGCCAGAACCTCACCGCGCTCAAGCATCGCCTCTCGCTCCTCGCCACCCGGGACCCGTCGGAGCCGGGCTGGAGCGCAGGGCTCCAGGAAGCCATCGCGCTGTGCGACAGCAGCCTGGCCGAGACCCGCGAACTGTCCAGGCTCCTGCGCCCGCAGATCCTCGACGACCTGGGCCTGGAGGCCGCGCTGGGCTGGCTGGGCCGCTCGCTGGGGCCGGCCTCCGGCCTCGAGGTCGAGGTCAGGGTGTCGCCCCTGCCCACGCTCGATGGCGATTTGCAGACCCACGCCTTTCGCCTGGTCCAGGAGGCGCTGGCCAACATCGCCAGGCATGCCGGGGCCCGGCGGGCCTGGGTGAGCGTGCGCGAGTCGGCGGGCTTCCTGCGCATCGAGGTCGGCGACGACGGCCGGGGTTTCGACGTCGATTCAGCGGCCGAACGGGCCAGCCGGGGGGAGAGTTCGGGCCTGGGCGGGATGCGCGATCGGCTCGCCCTCTACGGTGGCCGGATGCTGGTCGAGTCCGGCGCCGGAGGCACGCGGATCGAAGCCGTCGTGCCCTTGCCCGGGAAGGCTGGCACACTGGCGCCATGAACAAGCCGCCGGGCCGCGGATTGCGGGTCCTGATCGCAGACGACCACACGCTGGTCCGGGAAAGCATTGTGTCCCTGCTCGAAGCCGCGGGCGTCTGCGAAGTCGTCGGCCAGGCCTCCAATGGCCTCGATGCGCTTGCGCTGGCGGAGCAACTCCAGCCCGAGGTCGCCATCATCGACATCTCGATGCCTCACCTGGGCGGACTGGAAGTCGTTCGCCGCCTGCGCACCCAGTGCCCCGACACCCGGGTCCTGGTGCTGACCATGCATGACGACCAGGAATACCTCCTGCATGCGGTGCGCGCCGGCGCCAGCGGCTTCCTGCCCAAGGACAGCCCGGCCGCCGAGATGGTCGCGGCCGTGCGCAACGTCGGCGAGGGCCGCGGCCACTTCAGCCCCCAGGCGGCCCGCCTGCTGGCCGAGCAGTTGCGCCAGCCCGACCGCACGCTCGAAGACCCCTACGGAAGCCTGACGCCCCGCGAGCGCGAGGTCTTCCACCTGATGGTGGAGGGGCTGAGCACCAAGGAGATCGCCCGGCGCCTGGGCACCAGCACCAAGACCGCGGAGAACCACCGGGCCCGGGTGCTCGCCAAGCTCGGGGCGCGCAATACGGCCGACGTGATCCGGTATGCGGCCCGGCGCGGACTGATGGACTGAAACGACGCGACGGGAACATACGGGCTGGTATGCTTCGGGGGTCGACCAACGGAGCCCGCCCGCGATGCGCAGACTGACCCTTGCCCTCGTCCTGCTGATGGCCACCGTGCTGGCCGGCTGTGCCGGCGGCCCGCCCAAGCGCGTGTTCCCGCCCCAGGCCAGCGTGCAGGAACTGCAGGTGCAGGCCGACGGCAACTGGGTCGTGAAGATCCGCATCCGCAGCTTCAGCACCGTGCCCATGCGCTTCTCGCGGCTGCAGGGCACGCTGTCGGTGGGCGGCCACGAGGCCGGCCGCTTCGACTTCAACCCGGCGCTCACGGTCGGCCCCGGCTCGGCCGAGATCATCGAGCACCGCATGGCGCCCTCGCCCGCCGCCCGCGATGCCGTGGTCGCCGCGCTCGCCGGCCGCCAGGGCCTGCGCTACCAGCTCGCCGGTCGCCTGGCCACGTCGGATCCCGGCACCGACGACGCCTTCGACTACCCCAGCCGCCTCGACCCCGTCCCCGGGCTCGAAGGCGTGCTGCGCTGATTCCAACGAGGACCTCCCCGCATGAACCGCTACACCGCCCCCGTGCGCGACATGAAGTTCGCGCTCTACGACGTCATCGAGGCCGACAAGCTCTACGCGAAGCTGGGCATCGAGCACGCCCAGCGCGACCTGCTCGACGCCGTGATGGAGGAAGCCGCGCGCTTCAACGAAACCGTGCTGGCGCCGCTCAATGCGGTCGGCGACGAACACGGCTGCGAGTTCGACAAGGCCAGCGGCACCGTGAAGACGCCGCCGGGCTACAAGGAGGCCTACGCGCAGTTCGTCGAGGGCGGCTGGACCGCGCTCACCGCGCCGGAGAAGTTCGGTGGCCAGGAACTGCCGGAAAGCTTCGGCGCCGCGCTCAAGGAGATGATCGACGCCGCCTGCCTGAGCTGGGGCAACTACCCGCTGCTCTCGCACGGCGCCACCGAAGCGCTCAAGCACCACGGCGAGGCCTGGCAGCAGGAGGTCTTCCTCAAGCCCATCATCTCGGGCCAGTGGACCGGCACGATGTGCCTGACCGAGCCGCACTGCGGCTCCGACCTGGGCCTGCTCAAGACCAAGGCCGAGCCGCAGGCCGACGGCACCTACGCCATCACCGGCACCAAGATCTTCATCACCGGCGGCGAGCACGACTTCACCGACAACATCGTGCACCTGGTGCTGGCGCGCCTGCCGGACGCGCCGGCGGGCACCAAGGGCATCTCGCTGTTCATCGTGCCCAAGCTGCGCACCGCGCGCGACGGCACCGTGGGCGAGCGCAACGCGCTGCGCTGCGGCTCGATCGAGCACAAGATGGGCATCCACGGCTCGGCCACCTGCGTGATGAACTTCGACGGCGCCCAGGGCTACCTGATCGGCCAGCCGAACAAGGGCCTCAATGCGATGTTCACCATGATGAACACCGCGCGCCTGGCCGTGGGCCTGCAGGGCCTGGCCCTGATCGACCGCAGCTACCAGAACGCGCTGGCCTACGCCCGCGACCGCCTGCAGGGCCGCTCGCTCTCGGGCGCAAAGGAGCCGGCCAAGGCGGCCGACCCGCTGATCGTGCACCCGGACATCCGGCGCATGCTGCTCACCTGCAAGTCGCTGGCCGAGGGCGGCCGCATGCTGGCGCTGCACGCCGCCACCCTGGTGGACGTGATCGAGCGCGCGGCCGACGAAAACGAGCGCAAGGACGCCGACACCCTGCTCGGCTTCCTCACCCCCATCGTCAAGGGCATGCTCACCGAGTGGGGCAACGAGTGCACCTACCACGCGCTGCAGGTGTTCGGCGGCCACGGCTACGTGCGCGAGTGGGGCATGGAGCAGCTGGCGCGCGACGCCCGCATCACCACCATCTACGAAGGCACCACCGGCATCCAGGCGCTCGACCTGCTGGGCCGCAAGACCATGCAGCTGCAGGGCGCCGGCCTGCAGATGTTCCTGAAGATGATCCAGGAGTTCTGCACCACCCACGCCAAGGACGCCTCGCTCACCGAGTTCGTGCTGCCGCTGGCCGAGGTGGCCAAGCAGTGGGGCGAGCTGACGATGGAGGTGGGCAAGAAGGCCAGCGCCAACGCCGAGGAAGTGGGCGCGGCCTCGGTGGACTACCTGTTCTACTCGGGCTACGTGGCCCTGGCCTACTGGTGGGCGCGCGCGGTGGCGGCGGCCGAGGCCGGTACGCACCCGGACGCCTTCAAGGCGGCCAAGCGCGAGACGGCGCGGTTCTACTTCGCCCGCATCCTGCCGCGCACTCAGGCGCACGCGGCGGCCATGCGCAGCGGCGCGGCCAACCTGCTGGGCCTGGACGCGGCGCACTTCGACAGCTGAGCCGCGCCGGCCCCGGAAACGACGAAGCCCGCCGATTGGCGGGCTTCTTCTTCGTGCCGGCCCCGGGGACCGGGCCAGGCCTCACGAATTGGTCGGGACGGTGAGATTCGAACTCACGACCCCTAGCACCCCATGCTAGTGCGCTACCAGGCTGCGCTACGCCCCGATTCGTGTCCCGGCCGGGGCCGGGCTGGCGATTATACGCAAAAAAGGTTCAGCGGCGGAGCAGCTGGAGGACTTCTTCCAGCTCCATGCGCACCTGCTTGACGATCTGCGCCGACATGCTGGTCTCGACCCGGCCGGCCTCGCCTTCCAGGCGCTGGCGCGCGCCGGAAATGGTGTAGCCCTGTTCGTAGAGCAGGCCGCGGATCTGGCGGATCATCAGCACGTCGTGCCGCTGGTAATAGCGGCGGTTGCCCCGCCGCTTGACCGGCTTGAGGCTGGTGAACTCCGTTTCCCAATAGCGAAGCACGTGCGGCTTGACGTCGCACAGCTCGCTCACCTCACCGATGGTGAAGTAGCGCTTGGCCGGGATCGGCGGGAGTTCCCTGTTACTGCCTGGATCCAGCATAGGCTTCCACGCGCTCCTTGAGCTTCTGTCCCGGACGGAAGGTCACGACGGTGCGGGCGGAGATGGGGATCTCCTCGCCGGTCTTGGGGTTGCGGCCGGGACGCTGGTTCTTCTGGCGCAGGTCGAAGTTGCCGAAGCCCGACAGCTTTACCTGCTGCCCACGCTCCAGCGCCTCCCGCAACACGTCGAAGAAGGAGTCCACGAATTCTTTGGCCTCGCGCTTGTTCAAGCCAACTTCCTCGAACAGGCGCTCGGCCATTTCGGCCTTGGTCAGTGCCATAACATCCCCTGTAACCCGCCGTTGCCGGCGTACCTCATGACCGCAAGCGCGCACCGCAGTCCCTGCCCAGCGCCTCGAGGGCGGTGGCCACGGCCTGGTCGGCGTCGCGGTCAGTTAGGGTGCGTGAAACGTCCTGCAGAATCAAGCCCATAGCCAGACTCTTTGAGCCGCTCTCTAGGCCCGGGCCGACGTAGCGGTCGAACAGCACCACCTCGCGCAGCAGCGGGCCCAGCGCGGCCCGGAGGCTGGCCTGGAGGGCCGCCCACGGGGTCGATTCCGGGACGACGAGCGCGATGTCCCGGCGGACGGACGGGAAGCGCGACAGCTCCCCGGCCCGGGGCACGGCCCGGGCGGCCAGGGGCTCGAGGTCGAGCTCGAAGCCCACCACCTCGCCGTCCAGGTCCAGCTCCCGGGCCAGGCGCGGGTGCAGGTGGCCGACCCAGCCGAGGCGCTGGCCGTCGCGCCAGACCGAGGCGCTGCGGCCCGGGTGGCCCCAGGCGCTGTCGTCGGGGCGGAACTCGCCCTGCACGCCGGCCAGGGCCAGCAGGCCCTCGACCTCGGCCTTGAGGTCGTAGAAGTCCACTTCGCGCCCGTCCTGGGCCCACTGCTCGCGGGCCTGGGGGCCGCAGGCCACGGCGGCGATGCGCGGGGTCTCGCGCGGGGCGCCATCGGCCCGGTGGAATACCTTGCCCAGCTCGAACAGGCGCACGCGCTTTTGCTGGTGCGCCTGGTTGCGCCCGAGCGCCGAGACCAGGCCCGGCAGCAGCGCGGTGCGCATCACGCCCAGCTCGGCGGTGAGCGGGTTGGCCAGGGCCACGGCGCCGTCCTGCAGCTGCCAGGTGGCGAGCGTGGCGGCGTCGAGGAAGGCGTAGTTGATGGCCTCGAGGAAATCGCGGCCGGCCAGCTGGCGGCGCAGCACGGCCTCGGCCACGCGGGTCTCGCTGGGCGCGACCAGGCGCACCTCGCCGGTGGGCGTGGTGGTGGGGATGCGCTCGTAGCCGTGGATGCGCGCCACTTCTTCAACGAGGTCTTCCTCGATGGCGATGTCGAAGCGGCGGCTCGGCGGCAGCACGCGCCAGCCCTCGGCCGTCGCCTCGACCTGCATGCCCAGGGCGCGCAGGATGCGCTCGACCTCGGCATCGGCCACCGACACGCCCAGCACGCGGCGCAGGCGCTCGCGGCGCAGCACCACGGCCGCCGGCCGGGGCAGGTGCTCCGGCAGCACGGCCTCGGTGATGGCGCCGGCCTGGCCGCCCATGATCTCGAGCACCAGCGCGGTGGCCCGCTCGAGCGCCAGGCGCGGCAGCTCCGGGTCGACGCCGCGCTCGAAGCGGTGCGAGGCATCGGTGTGCATGCCCAGCTTGCGCGCGCGGCCGATGACCACGTCCGGCGCGAAGTGCGCGCTCTCGAGGAACACGCGCGTGGTGGCGTCGGTGACGCGGGTGTCGAAGCCGCCCATCACGCCGGCCAGGGCCACCGGGCGGTCGCCGTCGGTGATGGCCAGGAAGCCCCCGTCGAGCGTGACTTCGCGCTCGTCGAGCAGCTTGAGGCTCTCGCCGGCGCGGGCGCGGCGCACGCCGACCGGGCCCTTGAGGGTGTCGGCGTCGAAGGCGTGCATCGGCTGGCCGAGCTCGAGCATCACGTAGTTGGTGATGTCCACCAGCGGGCTGATCGGGCGCAGGCCGCTGCGCTTGAGGCGCTCGGTGAGCCACAGCGGCGAGCGCGCGCGGGCATCCACGCCCTCGATGACGCGGCCGCAGTAGCGCGGGCAGTCGGCGCCGGCGCCCAGCACCACCTCGAACTTCGCCGCGCTGGCGACGGCGGCCTCCGGGATGGCCATCGGCACCACCTGCTCGCCGGTGGCGGCGGCGACGTCGAAGGCGATGCCGCGCACGCTGAAGCAATCGGCGCGGTTGGGCGTGAGCTTGAGCTCGAAGCTGGCGTCGGGCAGGCCCAGGAAGGCGGCGATGGGCTGGCCCACCGGCGCGTCGGCCGACAGCTCGAGCAGGCCGGAGGCGTCGGCGTCCACGCCCAGCTCCTTGGCCGAGCACAGCATGCCCTGCGACTCCACGCCGCGCAGCTTGGCGGCCTTGATGGCGATGCCACCCGGCAGGTTCGCGCCCACCTGGGCCAGCGGCGCCTTCAGGCCGGCGCGCGCGTTCGGCGCGCCGCAGACGATCTGCACCGTGCCGGCGCCGGTGGCGACCTGGCACACCTGCAGGCGGTCGGCCTCGGGATGCTTCTCGCACGAGATGATCTCGGCCACGACCACGCCGTCCAGGCCCTCGCCCAGCGGCTGCAGGTCCTCGACCTCGAGGCCGATGGCGGTCAGGCGCGCGGCGAGCTGGTCGCGCGAGGCGGTGGTGGCGACGTGCTCGCGCAGCCAGTTTTCGGGGAATTTCATGCGAACTGCCTCAGGAAACGGCCGTCGTTCTCGAAGAAGCTGCGCAGGTCGTTGACGCCGTAGCGCAGCATGGCGAAGCGCTCCACGCCCAGGCCGAAGGCGAAGCCGGTGTACTTCTCCGGGTCGATGCCGCAGGCGCGCAGCACGTTCGGATGCACCATGCCGCAGCCGAGCACCTCGAGCCAGCGCGTGCCGCCGTCGGGCTGCTGCCAGGCGATGTCCACCTCGGCCGAGGGCTCGGTGAAGGGGAAGTAGCTGGGGCGGAAGCGCATCTCGAAGTCGCGCTCGAAGAAGGCGCGCACGAACTCGGCCAGCGTGCCCTTGAGGTCGGCGAAGCTGGAGGTCTCGTCCACCAGCAGGCCTTCGATCTGGTGGAACATCGGCGTGTGGGTCTGGTCGGAGTCGCTGCGGTAGACCTTGCCGGCGGCGATCATGCGCAGCGGCGGGCCGCTCTTCTCCGCCACGGCGCGCTGCATGAAGCGCACCTGCACGCCGGAGGTGTGCGTGCGCAGCAGCCGGCCGTCGGGGAAGTAGAAGGTGTCGTGCATGGCGCGCGCCGGGTGGTGCGGCGGGAAGTTGAGCGCCTCGAAGTTGTGGAAGTCGTCCTCGATCTCCGGGCCGTCGGCCAGCTGGTAGCCCAGGCGCGCGAAGATGTCGGTGATGCGCTCGAGCGTGCGCGAGACCGGGTGCAGGTTGCCCACCGCGCCGCCGCGGCCGGGCAGGCTCACGTCGATGCGCTCGCTGGCCAGGCGCGCTGCAAGCGCGGCCTCTTCCAGCGCCGACTTGCGCGCCGCGATCGCGGCCGCCAGCGCGTCCTTGGCGCGGTTCACCGCCTCGCCGGCGAGCTTGCGCTCCTCCGGGGCCAGGGCGCCGAGCTGCTTGAGCTGGCCGGTGATGGTGCCGCTCTTGCCCAGCAGCGAGACGCGCAGGGCGTCCAGCGCCTCGAGGCTGGCGGCGGCTTCGACCTCGGCCAGGGCCGAGCGGGTCAGGGTTTCGATGTCGGACATTCTCGGCTCGTCTTCCGGGTCCAGAAAGCAAAATGGGGAAGGACTCTCGCCCTTCCCCACTTCGATGCAGCCTGCGCACGGCTGGCCGCCGCAGGCTTTGGCCTTACGCCGCGAGAGCGCGCTTGGCCTGCTCGGCGATCGCGCCAAAAGCGGCCGGATCGTGGATGGCGATGTCAGCCAGCGACTTGCGGTCGATGGTGATGTTCGCCTTCAGCAGGCCGTTCATGAAGCGGCTGTAGCTCAGGCCGTGCATGCGGGCCGCGGCGTTGATGCGCACGATCCACAGGCTGCGGAACTGGCGCTTCTTCTGCTTGCGACCGATGTAGGCGTACTGCTGGGCCTTGGTGACGGCCTGCTTGGCGACGCGGAAAACCTTGCGGCGGGCGTTGTAGTAACCCTTCGCGAGCTTGATGATCTTCTTGTGACGGCGGCGCGCCGTGACACCACGCTTGACTCGTGCCATGTCTTATCTCCTCAGAGGTACGGCAGCATGCGGTCCAGACGGCCCGCGTCCTCGGCACGAACATGGTTCGTCTGCCGCAGGTTGCGCTTCCGCTTGGTCGCCTTCTTGGTGAGGATGTGGCTACGGTTGGCGTGGCCAGCCTTGTACTTGCCGGAAGCGGTCTTCCGGAAGCGCTTGGCGGCCGCCCGATTGGTCTTGATCTTGGTCTTGGCCATGGGAAATCCCTTTGGGGTCTTGGTTACTGGCCTGGGCGGTGGCTTGCGCCACGCTTTCCGTCCTGCCCGTGCCGGCTTGTAAGTCCTTGATTCCAAACGAAACCAAGGACAGGTCCATGACGACTTCGCCCGATGAACCGGGCCCGGATGCCGCACCGGGAGCCCGCCGGAAACCCGGCGAGCCGCGAATTATGCAACAAAACCAACGCCTTGGGTAGGCGGGGCTTATTTCTTCTTGGGCGCGACCATCATGATCATCTGGCGGCCCTCGAGGCGGGGGCGCTGCTCGATGACCACTTCGTCGCCCAGGTCGGCCTCGATGCGCTTGGCCATCTCCAGGCCCAGCTCCTGGTGGGCCATCTCGCGGCCCTTGAAGCGGATGTTGACCTTCACCTTGTCGCCCTCCTCCAGGAACCGGCGGAGGTTGCGCAGCTTGATGTTGTAGTCGCCATCGTCGGTGGTCGGGCGGAACTTGAGTTCCTTGATCTCGACGACCTTCTGCTTCTTCTTGGCCGCGTTCGCCTTCTTCTGCAGGTCGAACATGTACTTGCCGAAATCCATGATCCGGCACACCGGCGGCTCGGCGGTCGGCTGGATCTCGACCAGGTCAACGCCCGCATCCTCGGCCATGGCAAGGGCTTCGTCGCGCGTCAGCACGCCGATCATCTCGCCGTCGAGGCCGATCACGCGCACGCGCGGCACGCGGATCTCGAGGTTCTTGCGGTTACGCTTTTCAGTGGTTGAGCTGTTGATTCGCTTGATTCCTGTAGGGGTGATGTACCGGCCGCACTCAGGCGACCGGGCCGCTCTCCGCACGCAGCCGGGCGAGGAAGGCGTCGACCGTCATGGTACCCACGTCTTCCCCCGACCGCGTGCGCACCGCGATCATCCCATTCTCCTTCTCGCGGTCGCCGACCACCAGCAAGTACGGGATCTTCTGCAGCGTGTGCTCGCGGATTTTATAGCCGATCTTCTCGTTCCGCAAATCGGCCTGGACCCGGACCCCTTGATTCGCAAGGGTTTTCCGGACCTCCTCGACCCAGTCCGCCTGGGCGTCGGTGATGTTGAGCACCACGGCCTGGACCGGGGCCAGCCAGGCCGGGAAGGCGCCGGCATGGTTCTCGATCAGGATGCCGATGAAGCGCTCCATGGAACCCACGATGGCGCGGTGCAGCATGACCGGCTGCCGGCGCTGGCTGTGCTCGTCCACGTACTCGGCGCCCAGCCGGCCCGGCATCATGAAGTCGACCTGCATGGTGCCCAGCTGCCAGGTACGGCCGATGGCGTCGCGCAGGTGGTACTCGATCTTGGGGCCGTAGAAGGCGCCCTCGCCCGGCAGCTCCTCCCAGGCCACGCCGCAGGCCGACAGGGCGGCGCGCAGGGCGCCCTCGGCCTTGTCCCAGGTGGCGTCGTCGCCCAGGCGGTTGTCGGGGCGCAGGGCGATCTTGATCTGCACGTCCTGGAAGCCGAAGTCCTCGTAGACCTTCAGGGCCTGGCGGTGGAAGGCGGTGACCTCGGACTCGATCTGGTCCTCGGTGCAGAACACGTGGCCGTCGTCCTGGGTGAAGCCGCGCACGCGCAGGATGCCGTGCAGCGCGCCCGAGGGCTCGTTGCGGTGGCAGGCGCCGAACTCGCCGTAACGGATCGGCAGGTCGCGGTAGCTGTGCAGGCCCTGGTTGAACACCTGCACGTGGCCCGGGCAGTTCATCGGCTTGAGCGCGTAGGTGCGCTTTTCCGACTCGGTGAAGAACATGTTTTCCTTGTAGTTGTCCCAGTGGCCGGACTTCTTCCACAGGGAAACATCGAGGATCTGCGGGCAGCGCACTTCCTGGTAGCCGGAGGCGCGGTAGACGCGGCGCATGTACTGCTCCACCACCTGCCACAGCTGCCAGCCCTTGGGGTGCCAGAACACCAGGCCCGGGGCCTCTTCCTGGATGTGGAACAGGTCGAGCTGCCTGGCGATCTTGCGGTGGTCGCGCTTCTCGGCCTCCTCGAGCTGGTGCAGGTAGGCCTTGAGGTCCTTGTCGTTGAGCCAGGCGGTGCCGTAGATGCGGCTGAGCATCGCGTTGTTGTGGTCGCCGCGCCAGTAGGCGCCCGCCACCTTCATCAGCTTGAACGCGCGCAGCTTGTCGGTGCCCGGCACGTGCGGGCCGCGGCACAGGTCGGTGAACTCGCCCTGCGAGTACAGCGACAGCGCCTCGTTGGCCGGGATCGATTCGATGATCTCGGCCTTGTAGTGCTCGCCCAGGCCGCGGAAGAAGGCCACGGCCTCGTCGCGCGACATCTCGCGGCGCGTGACCGGCAGGGCTTCCTTCACGATCTTGAGCATCTCGGCCTCGATGGCCGGCAGGTCCTCGGGCGTGAACGGGCGCTCGTAGGCGAAGTCGTAGTAGAAGCCGTTGTCGATGACCGGGCCGATGGTGACCTGCGCGCCGGGGAACAGGCGCTGCACGGCCTGGGCCAACAGGTGCGCGGTGGAGTGGCGCAGCACGTCCAGGGCGTCGGGGTGCTTGTCGGTGACGATCTCGAGCGAGGCGTCGTTCTCGATGCGGTAGCTGGCGTCGACGAGCCTGCCGTCGACCTTGCCGCCGAGCGCGGCCTTGGCCAGGCCGGCGCCGATCGAGGCGGCGACCTCGGCGACGGTGACCGGGTTGTCGAAGGGGCGGCGGCTGCCGTCGGGGAGCGTGATGTTGATCATGGGGTCCGGGGATGGATCGCGGGCAACAAAAAAGGGCGCCAGGCGCCCTCGCGGATGCGAAGCCTGGCAGGTCGTCTATCGGGCCGTGGTAGTGCTCATGTCGCACGCTCGACGCCGGTTTCCCGGGGCCACCTTCATCCGTGGGTACGGCCACAAAGGTAGGCCGGGGCCCTGCCCAAGTCAACGCCGGGCCCGGAAACGCGGAAGCCGCCCGGAGGCGGCTTCGACGGGTTTTCCCTGCTTTTCCATCCCGCCGGAGTGGGATGGTGGGCGGTACAGGGTTCGAACCTGTGACCCCTACCATGTCAAGGTAGTGCTCTACCGCTGAGCTAACCGCCCGCAAGGGCCGCGAAGTATAACAAGCGGCCCCGCGGCCGACAACGCCCGCGTCAGTCGGTGATGCCGTGGCGGCGGTTGCAGTCGCGCCGGCGCTGCTCGGCCGACTCGCGTTCGCTGCGGGCCGACAGCCCCTGGCTGATGGCGCAGGCCCTGGCGCGGGCGTGGTCGAGCAGGCCCGGGCCATCGTCGGCGGGCACATAGGCCGTGGCCTCGTCCCAGGCCTGCGCGCCCTGGCTGGCGCCGGCCAGCAGGCCCAGCGACATCGCGAACATCCCGGCCAGCAGGCCCCTGAATCCCAGCGTGGACATGGTGGGTTCCCCTCCCCTCCCGTCGTTACGCCGTTCTACCCCCCTGCCAGAAGTAATGCAAGCCGGGCCGGCTCAGGCCATCAGGCCCTGCTCGCGGAGGCGGTGGATCTCGTCGCGGACCCTGGCGGCCTCCTCGAATTCGAGGTCGCGGGCGTGCTGGTGCATCTTCGCTTCGAGCTGCCTGAGGCGCGCCGCCAGCTGGGCCGGGTCGAGCGCGGCGTAGTCGGCACCGCCGTCGGCCACCTTGCGGCCGCGGGCGTCTCCGGGCTCGGCGCGGGCGCCCTCCATCACGTCCATCACCGCGCGCACCACCGACTTGGGGGTGATGCCGTGGGCCTGGTTGTACTCGACCTGCTTCTGCCGGCGGCGGTCGGTCTCGTCCATGGCCGCCTTCATCGAGGGCGTGATGCGGTCGGCGTAGAGGATGGCCTTGCCGCGCAGGTTGCGGGCGGCGCGGCCGATGGTCTGGATCAGCGAGCCGGTCGAGCGCAGGAAGCCTTCCTTGTCGGCGTCGAGGATGGCCACCAGCGACACCTCGGGCATGTCCAGGCCCTCGCGCAGCAGGTTGATGCCCACCAGCACGTCGAACACGCCCAGGCGCAGGTCGCGGATGATCTCGACGCGCTCGACCGTGTCCACGTCGCTGTGCAGGTAGCGCACCTTCACGTCGTGCTCGGCCAGGTAGTCGGTGAGGTTCTCGGCCATCTTCTTGGTGAGCGTGGTGATCAGCACGCGGTCGCCGAGCTTGACGCGCTCATGGATCTCCGAGAGCACGTCGTCCACTTGGGTGGCCACCGGCCGCACCTCGACCTGCGGGTCCACCAGGCCCGTGGGGCGCACGACCAGCTCGACCACCTGCTCGCCGGACTTCTCCAGCTCGTACTTGCCCGGCGTGGCCGAGACGAAGATCGAGCGCGGCGAACGGCGCTCCCACTCCTCGAACTTCAGCGGCCGGTTGTCCAGCGCCGAAGGCAGGCGGAAGCCGAACTCGACCAGGGTTTCCTTGCGCGAGCGGTCGCCCTTGTACATGGCGCCGATCTGCGGGACGGTGACGTGCGACTCGTCCACCACCAGCAGCGCATCCGGCGGCAGGTAGTCGAACAGGCAGGGCGGCGGCTCGCCGGGCATCTGGCCGGTCAGGTGCCGGCTGTAGTTCTCGATGCCCGAGCAGAAGCCCACCTCGGCCATCATCTCGATGTCGTACATGGTGCGCTGCTGCAGGCGCTGGGCTTCGAGCAGCTTGTTGGCCTTGTACAGCTGCTCCATGCGCTCGGTGAACTCGGCCTTGATGGTCTCGATGGCCTCGAGCACGGTGCGGCGCGTGGTGACGTAGTGCGACTTGGGGTAGAGGGTGAAGCGCGGCAGCCTGCGGCTCAGGTGGCCGGTGAGCGGGTCGAACATCGAGAGGTTCTCGATCTCGCCATCGAACAGCTCGATGCGGATGGCCTCGATCTCGGACTCGGCCGGGTGCACGTCCACCACCTCGCCGCGCACGCGGAAGGTGCCGCGCACGAGTTCGGTGTCGTTGCGGCTGTACTGCATCTCGGTCAGGCGGCGGATCAGCTCGCGCTGGTCGATGCGGTCGCCCTTGACCAGGTGCAGCACCATCCGGAAGTACTCGTTCGGGTCGCCCAGGCCGTAGATCGCCGACACCGAGGCCACCACGATCGCGTCGCGGCGCTCGAGCAGGGCCTTGGTCGCCGACAGGCGCATCTGCTCGATGTGCTCGTTGATGTTGCTGTCCTTCTCGATGAAGGTGTCGGTGCTCGGGATGTAGGCCTCGGGCTGGTAGTAGTCGTAGTAGCTGACGAAGTACTCGACCGCGTTGTTGGGGAAGAAGCTCTTGAACTCGCCGTAGAGCTGCGCCGCCAGGGTCTTGTTCGGCGCCATCACCAGGGTGGGCTTCTGCACCGCCTCGATGACATTGGCGATGGTGAAGGTCTTGCCCGAACCGGTGACGCCCAGCAGGGTCTGGTGCGCCAGGCCGGACTCGAAGCCCTCGACCAGGCGCTTGATGGCCTGCGGCTGGTCGCCGGCGGGCTGGTAGGGCGAAACGATCTGGAAGCGTTCGGACATCGGGGGCGTCCAGAGGGGGGCAAACGAGCAGTATAGCCAGCCGCCGACAAGGGCCCGCGACGATGTCCGGGCCGGGCCGGGCGGAACGCCGATGGGACCGGACGCCTCCCCGCCCGACACTGCCCGCGTCGGATGACGGAGGGCGGGGCATGGCCGGCAGGCACGAGGGATTCACGCTGGTGGAACTGGTGGCCACGGTAGCCGTGCTGGTGGTCGTGCTGGGCCTGGCCCTGCCCTCCTTCCGGGCCTTCCGGGAGCGGAACGAGGCCCTGGCCACCTTCCATTCGCTGACCGTGGCGCTGGCGCGGGCCCGGCTGGCCGCCATCCAGCGGGGCGGGCCGGTCACCGTCTGTCCCAGCCGGGACGGCCAGGCGTGCCGGGCCGACCTGGTCTGGGACGATGGCTGGCTGGTCTTCGCCGATCCGGGGCGGCAACCGCAACCGGCCGATGCCGGGGACATCCTCTGGGTCGAGCCGAGGGTGGCGGGCCAGGTCACCGTCCGCGGCACGGTGGGCCGGCACCGGGTGCGTTACCAGGCATCCGGGATGGCCGGAGGCAACAATGCCAGCCTGCGCCTGTGTTCGCGCGACGGGCGACATCTTGGCAACGTCGTGGTCAATCTCGCCGGCAGGGCCCGTGGCGAGTGGCTTTCCGACGACCCGGCGCCGCCCTGTCCTTATGCGCCCTGAGGCATCGGGGCTTGACCGGGGGGCCTTGTCGTTTAAAATGCCCGTCCCCGCCCGAATAGCTCAGCCGGTTAGAGCACTTGACTGTTAATCAGGGGGTCGTTGGTTCGAGTCCAACTTCGGGCGCCAGATGACAAAGCGAAAGGGCCGCCTAGCAGCGGCCCTTTCCTTTTTTGCGCCTTCCGCGACGATCACCAGCAGGTCGCGACCGTACCGCCGGACCCCGTAATGCTCCGGGTACCGGCCTGGTTGAGCCGCAGCGTGCCGCACTTGGTGTCGGCGGACGCCTGTACTCCCTGCGGAACCGCCTGCACCGAATAGGCCGTGGCGGTGGCCGCGCCATTGAGGCTGAAGGTGTAGAAGGCCGCCAGGTCGTTGCGGCAGGCCAGCGTGGGCAAGGTCGTGACGTTGGCGTAGGTGAGCCGGGTCGTGTACTCGCGCTCCATGAACTGGGCCACCTCAAGCAGGCAGGCCGACGCCGCTGCCCTGCGGGAGTTGACCACGGCATTGCGATAACTCGCGAAGGCAATGCTGGCCAGGATGGCCAGCACGCCCACGACGATCATCAGCTCGATCAAGGTGAAGCCACGAACGCGGCGGTTGCCGTAGGAAGTCTTCATCGGTCAGTCCTTGATGATCTCACGCCAGGAAATGCGGCCCTTGATGAGCGGGTTGTTCACCGCCACCGAGCCCGTGGTGCCCTGCGAGCCGCCCGCGACCAGCAGGCTCTCGACGACCGTCGGCGAGGTCGGCATCGCGATGCCCAGGTTCACCGAACCCACCGGCACCGAGCTGTTGCCGGACGTCAGGCGGTCATCGTCGAAACTGCCATCGCCGTCGACGTCGAAGAACGGACTCTGGACGCTGGTGCCGGTGTAGGCATCGATCGCGTTGATGTAACCCGTGCCGCCCGAATCGCAGGGATCACTGCTTGGAATGATGCTCGCGGCGATAAGGACGTTCCCCAGCAGGAACGGGTCGCCCACCATGCGCTCCGCCGGCGGGACGACCGGGAGGTCGACGAACCACCCCTTCTTGTCCGCGGCCAGGGGGGCGTTGGCCTCGAAGCCTCGCACCGGCTTGCCATCGATGGTCGCGTTGGTCACGAGCATCGTGCGGGCCTGCAGGTTGGTGCCGCGGGCACCAACGGCCACGTCGAGGTCCTTGATGCCATACAGCGTCTGCACGCCCGTGCTGCTCAGGTCGGCGTTCTCCAGGTACTTGCCGGTGCCGAAGAACACCCACGGCTTGAAGGTGGTCGGGTCCATCGAGACCGACAGGCCACCGGTGATCGGCTGGCGGTTGCCCGACGCATCCGTGGCGACGAAGAACGGGTCGCCCTCCGGATGCAGGCCCCAGCCGCTGGTGCTGTTGTCGGTCAGGTCGAACTTCCAGATGTTGCCCTTGAGGTCGCCGGCGTACACGTAGTCGATCAGGCCGTCGCCGTCGAGATCCCAGCCTCGCGGGGACGACAGGCCGTTCGCCGTGTCGGCCTGCGCCACGATGTGGCGCAGCAGCGCGCCGGTCTGCAGGTTGAACACAAACAAGGTCGGGTCGCCGGTGCTGCTGTTGACGCCGTTCGCCACGATCGCGACCGGGGTCTTTACCTTATTGTTGCCCGTGCCGAGCAGGACATTGGCGATCAGCGGCCTACCGAGTGAATTGCCCATGTGGTCGCTGGCGGTATTGGCGTTGCCGCCATCGGTGCCGATGTACTGGCCGGTGACGTTTGTGGCGCTGAAGGTGGCCGGGTTGGTCACGTCGAGGAAGTAGACGCCCTTGCCGCCACGGCCGAGCGTGCCGACCAGGTAGTTCTTGCCCGGGGTTTCGGCGTGGCTGGACACCATCACGGGGCCATCGACGAAGTAGTCGTGGTTGTAGTTCGGGTCGGACAGGGCGCGCAGCCGGTCGAGCCCGGCATCGTTGTGCGCGTTGGGGATGAAGGCGAACAGCTCCCGGCCCTTGTTGGCGCCTGCCGCGCTGAAGGCATGCAGCATGCCGTCGTTGGCGCCGATGAAGATGGTGTTCGTCTCCTTCACGAACGCCGGCGACGAGTTGATGATGTCGCCCAGCAGGTGGTCGCGGTTGCGAAGCGTGCCGCCGTTGCGACGCTCGTTGCTGGTGTCGCCCCGGAGGTAGTTCGCGACCGGGACGGTCAGCCGGGTCGACTGCGTGCTGGTCGGGAACGTCGCGCCGGCCGTGCCGGTCCAGGTGAAGATGTTGCGGTTGGCGGCAGCCGGGATTCCCTGCGAGCCACGCCATTCCGGCGTGGAAGCGACGCCCGCCGAGGAGATGGCGTAGGACGCGAGCTCGCCGGTCCACTTTCCGGCCACGAAGCTGGCCTGGAAGATGCGGGTCTCCTCCTTGAGCGCCACGCTGTTGGCAGCGACGTTGGAACCCGAGGCGGTGCGCTCGTTGATGGCCACCAGCACGCGCGAGAGACCCTGGGCGAACTCCACCGGGTCGGCGGCGCTGAAGAAACCGCCCCGGCTGTTGACGCCGGCGTGAAGCAGGTCGTCCACCTTGGCCGACTCGCTGTTGCTGGGATCCGGCCAGGTGATCGTTGCGCCCGAGTCGATGGCGGCGAACGCCGCGTCCGGATTGATCGCGCCCGTCACGCCGAGGCCGACGCCATAGGTGACCATGTGCTGCCAGAACGCCGGGTTGGCCGAGGTCGTCGGAACCTTGTTCTCGATCGTCGAGCGCAGGTCGGTGCGCCAGTAGTACATGGCCACGTCCGCCAGCGTGCCGCTGTGGCCATCGGTGAAGGGCGAGACAGGGGAATAGGTGTAGCTCGGACCGGAGGGGCGCGTGATCTCGGTGCCCGCGGTTCCGTCGATATTGGCATTGGCCGCTGCGCTCGCCGCAGCGCCATTCCAGTAACCATCGGTCATCAGGATCGCGTAGCTCTGCCGGCAGGCGAGGTGCGCGGCGGTGTTGGCGGTGCCGGGCGTGGCAGACCACGGACCACGGTTGTCGCCGCGCTGGTAGTAGATGCCCACGTCGTCGAGCGCGCGGCGCAGCGGCGTGCCCGAATTGGGGATGGTCCGGCCGTAGAGGCTCGTGAAGAAAGCCGCCCGGTCGGTCCCGATGAAGGGGCGCACGCCGGAGACGATCGTGCGCGTGCTGACGCCATCGATGTCGGACGAGTCCTTGTTGATGGCGCCAAACCCGACGCGGGGCGCGGGGGAAGAAGCCGTCGACGTGGTGGACAATCCGGAGAAGGCGCGGCCGATGCCGGCGCGAGAAAGCAGCACGCGCGAGCGGTAGTACTGATACCAGTTCGCGAAGTTCTGGATTTCCTGCGCGTAGGTGCAGGACCCCGCCGTGCAGTCAGTGCGGCTGGCGCGGCCATCGCCGGTATAGGTGCCGACGGCGGGCCGGATCTCGACCTTCGTGTAGCTCGCGGCGCTCCAGGGGTCGCCGGAGCCGTCATAGCGGAAATAGCTGGCGGGCCAGAAGGTCCGGACCAACTGGTCGGCGAGGCAGGCCTGGGGCGTGGCGCCACAGACGACGGCGTTGTAGTCCTGCCAGTAGTTGCTGTTGAAGTTGCTGTTGTTTGCCGTGAGATCGCGACAGAAATCGGCCCCGGTGCCCGGGCGCTCCGGGTTATGGAGCGCGCAGGTGGTGCTGGCGTTCGCGCGCAGGGTGCCGTCGGCGTTCGACCAGGGCTGGTAGGTGATCGCCGGGTTGTAATAGATCTTGTTGAATGCAGGCGAGCGCACCATGGCGCCATAGCCGCTCAGCGGATCGACCGTGGCGACCGTGTTGGTGTAGTCACTGCCACCGTACACGCCGTTGGCCCGCGGGAACACGTAGCCCACGTTCAGGCCGAGCTGGGTGCCGTCGAGCAGCCGCGCGTCGAAGACCAGGTTGCCTGGCATGATCTCCGAGTGCATCGAACCCGAGTCGTCCATCACGAACATGATGTTCGGCGGGACGGCGGTGCCCGACTGCAGCGGTACGCGGGGGATGTCGATCGAAGCCTGCACGGCCGACGAGAGCATCGTCGCGACGGCGGCGCCGGCAATGGCCAGCATTCGACGGGAAGGGATGGACTTGCGCATGGCGGTGCTCCGCTCGGAAGGCAGGTGGGGGGCGCGGGTCATTCTGGCGAGGTGTAGGAAGACTGAAGGACCACTTCGGACCGACCCTCGGCCTGGGCGCGGGCCGTGATGCGGTAACGCGGGCCCAGGCAGCCAGCCTGGATGGGGACCTCACGATCGCAGCCGGGCCAGTTCGGCGCCTCCCCCATGTACTCGATGAAGTAACCCGGCGTCACCGAAATGCCGTCCGCCGTCACCGCGGCGGCATTGACGAACGGCGGGTTCGCCAGGAGCCAGCGATCGACATAGGCGTCCTGGTTGGTCGGGTTTGGCCTGCCGCAAAGGCCGGCCGTGCAGCTGTCGGTGTACTGGAAGGACTTCGTGGTGGCAGTCCGGGCCTCGGCCTCGCGCAGGGCGGACTCGGCCGCCTGGAACATCAGCCCGCGGTCGAAGGTGCCTGCGGCCATGCGCTCTTCCATCAGCGCGCCGCGCAGGCTGGCCAGCCCCAGCAAGGTCATGATCAGCAGCAGCATCAGCACCACCAGCAGGGCGACGCCGCGCTGCCTGCGCTGGTTGGGGAGAGAAGGTTTGTGGCTCATGGCGTGCGGTTCCGCAGGCTGACGACGTGGGAGAGACGGCGCGAGAGCGCAGCGCCGTCGGTGCCGCGGATCTCGTTGGCGGACTGGACGCCGGCGACAGCGACCAGGTCGAGCTCCAGGCGGACCGAGTTCACGTCGCGCCAGCCGGCACCGGTGACGCTGCTGGCGGCGACATACGAGGCGGCGCCCGGCACCAGGTAGGTCAGCTGCATGTCCTGGACGCCCTCGGTCACCTCTTCGGGGGTATTGAGCATGTTGCGACGGTAGAGCGATCGCCCGCCCCGTCCGTTGTTGCCGATGTACCAGACGGCGGCGGCGAACTTGGCCACGACTGCATTGTCGGCGTACTGCTTGCCGTCCTTGGGCTTGCTGCCACAGTCCGGGTCGACCGGGAAGCTCAGCGCCTTGCAGAAGTTGCCGGGCGTCTGCGAGTTGCCCGTGTTGTGCACGACCTGCAGGCTGCCCGTGGCGGTGGGGCCCGACATCTGGAAGATCGACCCCTGGGAGTAGTCGCAGATCAGCAGGATGTCGCCCACCTCGAAACCATGGTTGGTGGTGTTGGTGAAGATGGTCGCGGACGCCGGCACGTGCTTGCTCACCGTGACGCCCGCATCGGCGCTGCCGCGGAACTCGAAGGCATCGGTGCCGGCCACGCGCTGCCCCACGCCGGTCCCGAAGGGCGCGGCGGCCACCGCCTGGTTGCCGTCGTAGCCGCGGATGCCGTCGCCCCAGCTGTAGTCGAACGCCGCCGTGTTCTTCAGCACGTTGGCGATGGGGATGTTCTTTCCACAGGCCGTGCCGCCGGCTTCGCGCAGTTCGCGCGCCATCAGCTCGAAGGCGACGCGGCCGTTCTCCTGGATGCGCCCCAGGGTCTCGGTCGCGTTGTACGTCCGCTTGTTGGAGATGAAGATTCCGCCGGCCGCCGCGACGACCACGAGGCCGACCAGCAGCGCAACCATGAGCTCGATCAGGCTGAAGCCCCTGGACCGGCCCGGCATGTTCCGCAGGTGCTTGGGTTTGGCTTTCATATCCGGCTCGTCGTCGTCAGGGTTTGGTTGGCATTACCGCCGGTCGCGCGCGAGTCGTTCCAGCGGATGGTGATGGTGCAGATGTTCGAGGCGCAGGCGATGCTGCCGCAGGCGGAGTCGCCCATGGTCTGCTTGAGCGAGGCAATCCACGCGTTGTGGTCGCGGGAGACCAGCGTGGAGCCCGCGGCCGGCGTGGTGCAGGTCATTCCCAGGTTGTAGGAATTGGCACGGGCCGCGGTGGCGTTGGCGCGCATCGAGTCGAGGATGGCGTAGCTGAGCACCGTCGCCTGGGTGCGGTCGAAGGCGCTCTGGCTGTTGCGCAGCGTAACGGCCTGCAGGGCGGCGATGCCGAGCAGCCCGACCGCCATGATCAGGACGGCGATGAGCACTTCGATCAGGCTCAGGCCGGCTTGCCGGCGCCGCGGGATATTGGGGTTTTTCGCAGTCATGGTCGCGGGTCCTGGTGCGATCAGAGGTTCGCCGGCGCGGCGCAGTTGGCGTTCGCGGCCGGGGCATCCACCGAGACGCGGGCACCCGACAGCCGGATCAGCCGAGCATTGTTGGGCGGATTCGTGGTCGGGAGGCAGACCTGCAGCGTGCCCGTGAGGATCGTGCGCGCATTGCCGGGCCGGGCCAGGCCATCGGGCCGGAAGGTGATCCGGTGGGCGGGCGTGGCGCCGGAAATGGCCGCACTCACCGCCACGCCGACCGGCGCCGGCACGGTGGTGTCGCGCACGATGGGTTCCGACGCGCCCACGGCACCGTCCCGGTTCGTGTCCACGAATGCGATGTGGCGGCGCCAGTCGGTGCCCCCGCAGCTGGTTCCGGTGGTGCTCGGGCAGACCACGACCCGCGTGTTGCGGCGAATCGCCTCGGTGCGGGCGGCCTGCATGCCGGCCAGGACTTCGTTCGCGCCAGCCGCGAGCCGGTTGTTGGCGATCATGATGCGGAAGCTGGGAAAGCCGATGGCCGCGACGATGCCGATGATGATGACCACCACGAGCAACTCGAGCAGCGTGAAGCCGCCCTGGCGTCGCCCGGCGCGCGGGCAGCTTGCAGTGGAGTGGACGGAAAGTTTTTCGGTCATTGGGGGGAGGCCCGGGTTTACCCATGGTTAACCTAGGCCGCCCCGCCGCGTCACGCCAGCCCCGGCCGATGGGCGGGGGAATGCGGGGGGCGAGTGGCGGACCCCATGCCCTGGCCGCGGCTGGCATGATTAACGGGACCGGAGAAGCCCTGATGCGCACCCCGACAGACCGTCCCGCACCGATCGAGCTGCTGTGGCAAGCCCCCGCCGTCACCGGCCTCGTGGTCGCGGGCGAGGCCCTGGCGCTGCTGCTGGCCCTGGCGCCCGGCGTTGGCGCCGACCGATGGGTCTATTTCGGACTCGCTTCGCTGATGATCCAGTGGGTCATCCTGCTCACGCTGGGCGGGACCTATCTTTTCCGCGACTTGCTGCGCCGCGCCAGCGCCGCCCGCCAGGCCTGGGTCACGCTGGCGCTGCTGATGGGGGCGACCTGGACCACTGCCCTGATGGCCGGCTGGGTGCTGCCCATGCCGGCGCCCGGCAATGGCTGGCATGACCTGCCGCGCATGGCGAGGCTTTCGGGCATGGCGCTGGCCGTGGGGCTGCTGGGCCTGGCCGCCTTCCAGAGCATCTGGCGCTCGCGCCAGCTGGCGATCCAGGCCAAGCAATCGGAACTGGAGGCGCTGCAGGCGCGCATACGGCCGCACTTCCTGTTCAACACGCTCAACACCGGCGCTGCGCTGGTCCACGCGCGGCCCCAGGACGCCGAGCAGCTGCTGCTCGACCTGGCCGACCTCTTCCGCGCGGCGCTCTCGGGCCCGGCCGAGCTGCCGCTGCGAGACGAGCTCTCGCTGGCGCGTCGCTACCTGGAGATCGAGCGCCTGCGCTTTGGCGACCGGCTGCAGGTGCAGTGGACCCTGCCCGAGGCCCTGCCCGACGTGGTGGTGCCGGCACTGTCGATCCAGCCGCTGGTCGAGAACGCCATCCGGCACGGCATCGAGCCCTCGCCCGCGGGCGGGCGCCTGGACGTGGCGGTGGCGGTCGAACCCGACCAGGTGCGCGTGGTCGTCAGCAACGACCTTCCGCCCTCCGGCACCCGGCCCGCGGCCGGCCACCAGGTCGGCCTGGCCTCGGCGCGCGAGCGCATCGAGGCCCTCAGCCAGGGCCGCGGCCACCTGCAGACCCGCGTCGCCGCCGGCCGCTACGTGGCCACCATCACCCTGCCGCTCTAGCCGACGACCTGGTAGCAGGGCTCGTAGGTGCCGGCGATCTTCATGCGGCGCTGCTCGACGAAGGCGCGCAGCAGGGCGTCGAGGGCGCGCATGATGTCCTTGTCGCCGTCGATGCGGAACGGACCGTGGCGCTCGATCTCGCGCAGGCCCTCTTCCTTGACGTTGCCCGCCACGATGCCCGAGAACGCCCGGCGCAGGTCGGCCGCGAGCAGGTGCAGCGGCTGGTCGCGGCGCAGGTTGAGCGAAGCCATCGCCGCGTGCGTGGGCGCGAACGGCTGCTGGAACTCGAACGGGATGTGCAGCGACCAGTTGAAGAAAAACGCGTCCTTCTCGTCGAGGCGGTGCGCCTGCACCTTGCGCATTCCGCCGCGCACGGCCTTCGCGACCGCGGCCGGGTCGTCGATGATGATCTGGTAGCGGCGCGTGGCCTCCTCGCCCAGCGCCAGGCGCAGGAACTGGTCGATCTGCTCGAAGTAGGCCGCCGACTGCCGCGGGCCCGTCAGCACCAGCGGGAACGGCAGCTGCGCATTGGCCGGGTGCAGCAGCAGGCCGAGCATGTAGAAGATTTCCTCGGCCGTGCCCACGCCGCCCGGGAACACCACGATGCCGTGGCCGAGGCGCACGAAGGCCTCGAGGCGCTTCTCGATGTCCGGCATGATCACCAGGTGGTTCACGATCGGGTTCGGCGACTCGGCGGCGATGATGCCCGGCTCGGTGATGCCGATGTAGCGCGGCTTCCAGTGCCGCTGCTTGGCGTGGGCGATGGTGGCGCCCTTCATCGGGCCCTTCATCGCGCCCGGGCCGCAGCCCGTGCAGATGTCCAGGCCGCGCAGGCCCAGCTCGTAGCCCACCTTCTTGGTGTAGAGGTACTCCTCGCGGCCGATCGAGTGGCCGCCCCAGCACACCACCAGGTTCGGCTCGAGGTAGGACTTCATCACCCGCGCGTTGCGCAGGATCTCGAAAACCGCCTCGGTCATGCCGGCGCCGGTGGCCAGGTCGATGCGGCCGCTGCCGGCGATCTCGTTGGCGTTGTAGACGATGTCGCGCACCACCGCGTAGAGGTTCTCGGCGATGCCGCGGATGATCTCGCCATCGACGAAGGCCTCGGCCGGCGCATTGCGAAGCTCGATCTTGATGCCGCGGTCCTGCTGGTGCACCTCGATGTCGAAGTCCGGGTAGCGCTGGCCGGCCGCGCGCGGATCGTCCGAGTCGCTGCCGCTGGTGAGCACGGCCAGGGCGCAGCGGCGCAGCAGGTCGCGCTGGCCGCCGGTGGACGCGTCGGCGAGGCGGGCCACTTCGTCGCGGGAAAGGATGTCGAGGCCACCACGCGGGGAAATGCGGGCGTTGACGGTGGCGGGGGTGTTCGGGGTGTCGCTCATCGTTTGGCTTTCTCTTGGTCTTCGTCGTTTTCGAACCGACGACTCTAGCACCGCGCCGGCCCGCCGCGGGTGCACAAAAAGAAACGGCCGGCGGTTTCCCGCCGGCCGTTCCGAACCACGTGCCGCTTCGATCAGAACTCGTAGCGGATGGTGAACTGCGCGGCCCAGGCCGACTCGCCGCGGGTCTGGCGGGTGGTCAGGTCCTCGACGTTCGGCAGGGTGCCGTAGACGTAGCGGCCGTCCGCGGTCAGGCCGAGGCCACGCACGAAGCTGCGCGACAGGCCGCCCTGCGACTGGAAGCCCACCTCGTCGATGCGGCCCCAGTCCTTGTTCAGCAGGTTGCCGAAGTTCAGGACGTCGAGCTGCAGGATGGTCTTGTGGCCCTTCATGAAGCCCGGCAGCTCCTGGCTGACGCGCACGTCGAAGGACTGGGTCCAGGGCGAGAAGGCCGAGTTGCGCTCGACCACGCCGCCGGCGTACTTCTCCAGGCCGTTCTGCTGCACGAACTGCCAGAACAGGGCCTCGTCGGCCGCACCGCCGCGGAACACCACCTCGCCCGAGCCCGGACGGGTCGGGATGTAGATCAGGTCGTTGATGTTGCCGTCGCCGTTGAGGTCGTTGTCGAACACCCAGCTGTACGGCTTGCCGGCGCGGCCTTCATAGAACACGCCGAAGCTGGTGCGGTAGTCGCCGAAGAAGGCGCGGGTCCAGTTCAGCTGGCCGACCACGCGGTCCTTCACCAGGTAGGCCGAGTTGGCCTCGACTTCCTCGTTGGCCTGGAACACGGAGACCGAGTTCCAGTTCGAGTTGGCGACCGACGAGGTCAGCGGGCTCACTTCCGTGGCGCGGGTGTAGGAGTAACCCAGGCCCCAGGTCCAGTGGTCGCTGAGCTTGCCGTTGAGGCTCAGCGAGAAGTTGTCGCCGCTGCCCTTGCCGGTGCGCTCGGCCAGGAGCACGTTGTTGAAGTTCGGGTTGTTCAGGGCGCGCGAACGGAAGCCCGAGCAGGCGCCGGTGGTGATGGTCGAACCGTTGGTGTTCCAGCAGGCGGTGTTCAGGCCCTGCGGGGTGTAGAACAGGTTACGGCCATCGGTACCCACCGCGGTCGGGGCGCCCAGGTTGAGGTGCTTGTAGAAGATGCCGTTCTCGACCTCGGTGCGGATGTACTCGGCCGAGACCACCATGCCGCCCCACGGCAGCTCGTGGTCGAACGCCAGGTTGGCCTTCCAGACCGACGGCTGCTCGAGGTCTTCCGAGAGGAAGTCGACGTTGGCGGCCGGCACGGCGCCGACGAAACCGGTCGGCTGGTTGTTCGGATCCGGGTTGAACAGGCCGTCGGTGGTCGGGCACGCGGCGAAGCCGGAGATGCCGCAACCGATCACGCGGGTCGCGATGCCGGTGTTCGAGTAGGGGTTGGACAGCCACACGTTGGCCGCCGCGCCCTCGAACAGGCCCACGCCGCCGCGCAGCTGGGTCTGGCGGTCGGTGTCGAAGGTGTAGTTGAAGCCCAGGCGCGGCTGGAACAGCTCGTTGCCGTCGAGGGTGACGTCGTTGCGGATGCCGAAGCCGCCGCTGGCGCGGGTGATCGTGCCAACGTGCGGAGTCGTGTTGCCCGTGATGGTGCCGCTAACCGGGGCAGCGCCCGCGGCCGCGTTGTACAGCGGACGGGTGTTCATCTGCTTCTGGTCGATGCGCAGGCCGGCCATCAGGGTCAGGTTGTAGTTGACCGACCAGGTGTCCTGGATGAACAGGCCGATGTTCTGGTAATCCCAGTTGGCGACGCCGTCGTTGAGGTCGAAGCCCGGGGCGCCGACCTGCACCTGGTAGCTGCTCACGCGGCCACGGCGGAAGTTCTCGAGCACGGCGGCTTCGTTCTGCGCGCGGGTGGCGGTGTTGCAGGTGACGCCGGCGGCCAGCAGCGGGTCGGAGTAGAAGCCGGCGCCGCCGTTGATGCAGGCGAAGGTGTAGTTGCCGCGGGTGTCCTGCAGGAAGGCGTTGTAGACGTCGTTGTCGTCGTAGTCCACGCCGAACTTCAGCTCATGCTGGTCCAGGAACCAGTTGGCGCCGAGGTAGTAGTTCCAGGTCTTGGTCGCCAGGTCGTTGAAGTGGCGGCTGCGCTCGGTACCGAAAACGAGGCCGGCGTTGGTGCTCGACACCGACGGCGAACCCGGCGGCAGCGCGCCCGAGAAGTTCAGACGGACCTGCGGCAGGAACGAGTTGTTGATCGGGGCGCTGGCGTAGTCGCGGTAGGAGATCTTCGCCTCGGTCGAGAAGTTGTCGGTCCAGTCGGAGAACACCTGGCCAACGTAGGTCTCGATGGTCTTGGCCTGGTTGTACCAGTGCGAGCTCAGCGAGATGGCATTGTTGAAGTTGGTCGGGTAGATGGGCTCGTTCTGCTCGGTCTTGCTCCAGCGCAGGCTGGCGCGGTGACGGTCGCCGAGGTTGGCGTCGAGCTTGATCAGGCTGTCGTCGACGGTCAGCTCGGACGCGGTGACGTCCTCGCCACCCACGTCGAAGCCCCAGGTGCCGCTGGCGATGGCGCGGGCGCCCGAAACGGCGGTCGGGGTGATCGCGACCGGGGTGCGGTTGCTGCCCAGCGGGCCGAAGGTCAGGCCGCCGCGGCTGCTGACCAGCTCCTCATGGGCGATGAAGAAGTACAGGCGGTCCTTGACCAGCGGGCCACCGAAGGTCAGGCCGGTGGTGTCTTCCTTGAACGACGGGGCGTCGCTGAAGCCGCCGGTGGCGCGGTTGTAGCGGTCGCCGGCCAGGGTGTCGTCGCGGTAGACGTAGTAGACCGAACCGCGGAAGTCGTTGGTGCCCGACTTGGTGACGGCGTTGATGTTGGCGCCGGTGTAACCCTTCTGGGTCACGTCGTAGTTCGAGATGTTGACCTGCACCGAATCGATCGCGTCGATCGAGATCGGCTGCTTGATGGTCGGCAGGTTGTTGGCCTCGAGGCCGAAGGTGTCGTTGGTGGTGACGCCGTCGATGGTGATCGAGTTGAAGCGCGAGTTCTGGCCGCCGGCCGAGATCTCGCCGCGCTCCTTGTCGGTCTGCGACAGGCGCGGGTCGAGGCGGGCGTAGTCCTGCAAGTTGCGCTGCACGGAAGCCAGGGTGCGCAGCTGCTCGCGGCTCACCGCGGTGCCGGCGCCCATGTTGGTGGTGCTGAAGATCTCGGAGCCGACGACTTCGCCGGTCACTTCGACCGCGGCCAGGGTGGCCACGTCTTCGCCCAGGGTGGCGTCGACCGAGGTGGTCTCGGCCAGCTGCAGGTACACGCCCTCGCGGACCTCGGTCACGCCGTCCTTGGTGATCGTGATGGTGTACGGGCCACCCACGCGCAGGCCGCGCGCCGAGTAACGGCCGTCATTGCCGGTGGTGGCCGCCGACACCGAGCCCGAAGGCGTGTGCACGATGGTCACCTGCGCGCCGGACACCGGCTGCGAGTCGGAGCCGACGATGCGGCCGGCGACGGCGCCGGTGGTGTTCTGCGCGAAAGCCGGAGCCGCCGCGAGCGCGAGGGCGAGGCCGAGGGAGAGCTGCGAAAGCCGAACCCGGTTGCGATTGGTCATGGTGTGTAACCCTGTTTTTGGGAAGTGGCGAAAAAAATGCTGCGGCGTCCCGCCGCTGTACCCTTCGGTCGGGTACGGCTTTTCCTTGAAACTTGCCGGAAGCGTCCCCTGGGACCCCTTAGCAATAACAAGAGTTTAACACGCTAACCGGCTTAGATGTCATTCAGGTTACGGTCCGGGCGAGCGGTGCGGCCCGGGCCGGTCCGGGCTCAGGCCACGGGGGTGCCCCGGAGGTAGGCCGCGATGCCATCGAGCAGCATCTGCACCGAAAGTGCCACCAAAAGCATGCCCATGAGCCGTTCTACGGCGATCAGGACCCGCATGCCCAGCACCTTGTAGAGGTAGGTGGCCGAGAACAGCAACACCGCCGTGGCCAGCCAGGCGATCACCAGGGCCAGGCTCCAGTCGCCCATCCGGGTTGGCTCCTGGGCCGCCAGCAGCATCACCGCCGCCATGCCCGAGGGGCCGGCCACCAGCGGGATGGCCATGGGCACGATGAAGGGCTCGCCGCCCGGCACGTCGCCGAACATGCCCTCGGGGCTGGGGAAGATCATCTTCAGGCCGATCAGGAACAGCACGATGCCGCCGGCGATCGAGACCGACTCCTGGCGCAGGTGCATCAGCTCGAGCACGTACTTGCCGCCCCAGAGGAAGACGAACAGCACGCCCAGGGCGATCAGCAGCTCGCGCGCCAGCACCCGGCGCCGGCGCTGCGCCGGCAGCGGCTTGAGCAGGCCCAGGAAGATCGGGATGTTGCCCAGCGGGTCGAGGATCAGGAACAGCAGCAGGGCCGCCGAGAGGGTGGTCATGCCGGCACCCGGGGGGCCCAGACCTGGCCGCGCAGCGCGGCGCCGGCCGGCGACAGCAGGTGCACGCAGGCCGGGGCGTAGGCGACCGGTCCGGGCACGCGCAGCTGGGCCTCGTCGGCGTAGGCGCGGGCGCGCAGGTCGGTGCGCATCGGCCCCGGCTCGAGGCCGGCCACGCGCACCGGGCTCATGTCGGTCTCGGCGCTGAGCTGGCGCACCAGCGCGGCCAGGCCCTGCTTGGCCAGGCCGTAGGCACCCCAGTAGGCCTTGCCCACGCGTGCCGGGTCGTCGGTGACGAACACCACGGCGCTGTCGTCCACCTTGCGCAGCCAGGGCAGGCAGGCCTGGGTGAGCAGCCAGGGCGCGGTGAGGTTGACGTGCAGGCAGCGCACGAAGGCCTCGGGCTCCACCGCCTCCAGCGGCGCCAGGCCGGTGAACTCGGCCGCGCAATGCAGCAGGCCGTGCAGGCCGCTGAGTTCGACGGCCACCTTCTCCGCGAGCTGGGCGTAGTCGGCCGGGTCGGCGCCGGCCAGGTCTATCGGGTAGATCGCCGGCTCGGGGCCCAGCGCCTTCACCGCGTCGTAGACGCGGTTGAGCTTGGGCACCTTGCGGCCCACCAGCACCACCGTGGCGCCGGCGCGCGCGCAGGCCTTGGCGGCCTCGGCGCCGAGGCCACCGTGGGCGCCGGTGACCAGCACCACGCGCCCGGCCAGGGCATCGGCGGGCACGGCGGCGGGCGCGGCCGGCGCGGTGCTCATGCCGGCTTCTGCGCCTCGGCGACGATGCGCGCCAGCTCGCCGCTCTCGAGCAGGTCGACGGTGATGTCGCAGCCACCGATCAGCTCGCCGTTGATGAAGAGCTGCGGGAAGGTCGGCCAGTCGGAATAGCGCGGCAGGTTGGCGCGCACCTCCGGGTCCTCGAGCACGTTGATGCTGTGGAAGCCCGTCGCGCCGGCCGCCTTGAGGGCCTGCACGGCGCGGCTGGAGAAGCCGCACATCGGGAACTGCGGCGTGCCCTTCATGAAGAGCACGATCGGGTGGCCTTCGACCTCGGCCTTGATGCGGTCCATGACGCTCATGTGAAAGAAGCTCCGTTTCGCCCGCGGCCGTGGGGGCGGGCCGCGATGGGGCTAGAATTATACGGCTGGGCGCCGCCCGCCGGCGCCCTACCCCACACGAAAGGAGACAGCCCATGGCCATCGAACTGCCCGCCCTGCCCTACGACCGCACCGCGCTCGAGCCGCACATCTCGGCCGAGACCATCGATTTCCACTACGGCAAGCACCACCAGGCCTACGTCACCAACCTCAACAACCAGATCAAGGGCACCGAGTTCGAGTCGATGGACCTCGAGTCCATCATCCGCAAGTCCCAGGGCGGCATGTTCAACAACGCCGCGCAGGTGTGGAACCACACTTTCTACTGGAACTGCCTCAAGCCCAACGGCGGCGGCGAGCCGACCGGCGCCCTGGCCGAGGCCATCAACAAGGCCTTCGGCAGCTTCGCCCAGTTCAAGGAGCAGTTCACCCAGACCGCGCTGACCACCTTCGGCTCGGGCTGGGCCTGGCTGGTGCAGCGCCCGGACGGTTCGCTGGCCCTGGTCAGCACGCCCAACGCCGCCACCCCGCTCACCGGCGCCGACAAGCCGCTGCTGACCTGCGACGTCTGGGAGCACGCGTACTACATCGACTACCGCAACGCGCGCCCGAAGTACGTCGAGTCGTTCTGGAACCTGGTGAACTGGGACTTCGTCGCCAGCCAGATGGCCTGATGGCCCCGGCGCAGCCGCTGCTCGCCATCGACCGGCTGTCCTGCGCCTACGCAGGGCAGCCGGCGGTCAGGGACCTGACGCTGGCGCTCGCGCCCGGCGAGCTCGGTTGCCTGCTCGGGCCCAGCGGCTGCGGCAAGACCACCCTGCTGCGCGCCATCGCCGGTTTCCACGCGCCGGCGTCCGGCGCCCTGCTCCTGCGCGGCAGGGACGCCCGCGCGCTGCCTCCCGAGGCCCGCGGCCTGGGTTTCGTGTTCCAGGACCTGGCGTTGTTCCCGCACCTGACGGTGGCCGGCAACGTCGCCTTCGGCCTGCACCGCCTGCCCCGCGCCGAACGCGCGGCGCGCGTGGCCGAAACGCTGGCGATGATCGGCCTCGGGGGCCTGGGCGAACGCTATCCGCACGAACTCTCCGGCGGCCAGCAGCAGCGCGTGGCCCTGGCCCGCTCGCTGGCGCCGCGGCCCGACCTGCTGCTGCTCGACGAACCTTTCTCCAGCCTCGACGCCGACCTGCGTGGCCGCCTGCGCGACGACCTGCGCGCCCTGCTCAAGCGCCTGGGCATTGCCGCCCTGCTGGTGACGCACGACCAGGAGGAGGCCTTCGCCTTCGCCGACACCGTCGGCGTGATGCAGGCCGGCACGCTGCTGCAGTGGGCGCCGGGCTTCGAGCTCTACCACCGCCCGGCGACGCCCTTCGTGGCCAGCTTCGTCGGCGAAGGCCGCTTCCTGCCGGCGACGGTGCTGGCCGGCGGCCGCGTGGCCACGGCGCTGGGCGAACTGCAGGTGACTGGCGACCTGCCCTGGCCGGTGGGCAGCACGGTGCGCGTGCTGCTGCGCCCCGACGACCTGCACCCGGCCGACGACGGCGGCATCGAAGCCGTGGTCGAGTCGATCGCCTTCCGCGGTGCCGAGACCCTGCATACGCTGTCGCTGCCCGACGGCACGACGCTCACCGCCCTCGTGCCCAGCCACCAGCAGCGTGCGCCGGGCAGCACGATGCGCGTGCGCCCCGACCTCGCCCACGTCGTCGTCTTCGCCGCCTAGCGCAGGCGGGCGATGACGGGGGCGACCTGGGCTTCGCGGCCCAGGGCCTTGCCGACGCGTTCGAGCGCGGCCGCCAGCTCCGCCGGCGTTCCCGCGCGCAGCGTGGCGTGGCCGACCTTGCGGCCTTCGCGCGGCGACTTGCCGTAGTCGTGCCAATGGCCGCCCGGCTCGGCCAGCACCGGCCCGGAGGCGGGCATTTCGCCGATCCAGTTGAGCATGCAGCTGTGGCCCAGCGCGCGCACGTCGCCCAGCGGCAGGCCTAGCACGGCGCGCAGGTGGTTCTGGAACTGCGAGGTCTCGGCGCCCTCGATGGTCCAGTGGCCGGAGTTGTGCACGCGCGGCGCCATCTCGTTGGCCACCAGCACGCCGTCGCGCAGGAACAGCTCGAGCGCGAACACGCCCACGTAGTCCAGCGCCTCGGCCACGCGGCGGGCGGCGTCGAGCGCCTGTGCCTGCAGCGCGTCGTCGGCGCTGGCCGGCGCGAGGCTGGCCGAAAGGATGCCGTCCACGTGCCAGTTCTCGGTCAGCGGCCAGGCACGCAGCGCGCCGTCGCGGCCGCGCACGGCCACCACCGACAGCTCGCGCTGGAAGGCGACGAATCCCTCGAGGATCAGGCCCACGCGCTCGGCCTGCGCGCCCAGTGCGGCCCAGGCGGCGTCGGCGTCGGCCGGCGTCTTGATCCGGAACTGGCCCTTGCCGTCGTAGCCCAGGCGGCGGGTCTTGAGGATGCAGGGCGTGCCGACGGCGGCGATGGCCGCGTCGAGGTCGGCGCGGGTGTCGACGGTGGCGAACTCCGGCACCGGGATGCCGAGCTCGCGGAACAGCGTCTTCTCGGCCAGGCGGTCCTGGGCCACGGCCAGCGCGCGCGGGTTGGGGAACACCGGCACGCGCTCGGCCAGCCAGCGGGCGCTTTCGGCCGGCACGTTCTCGAAATCGAAGGTGGCCACGTCCACGCGGCGCGCGAACTCGGCCAGCGCGGCCTGGTCGCGGTAGTCGGCCTCGAGCAGCGGCGCGAACTGCGCCGCGCAGGCGTCGGCGGTGGAGTCGAGCACCAGGAAGCGCAGGCCGAGCGGCGCGCCGGCCAGGGCCATCATGCGGGCGAGCTGCCCGCCGCCAAGGATGCCGACCGTGGTCACGGCAGGCGCGGGTCGGCGTGGGCGAGCACGTCGCGGGTCTGCTGCTCGCGGAAGCGCTCCAGCGCCTCGCGCACGGACGGGTCCTGCGCGGCGACGATGGCGGCGGCGAACAGGCCGGCATTGGCCGCGCCGGCCGCGCCGATGGCGAAGGT
>Ga0208242_100198_pt1 | contig 69527 bp, 65 predicted proteins | sample SubbioAug_CSW13A_FD_184825 | JGI IMG/M metagenome (GOLD analysis project Ga0208242, IMG submission 184825) | Serpentinite rock and fluid subsurface biosphere microbial communities from McLaughlin Reserve, California, USA - CR12Aug_CSW13A (SPAdes) | ecosystem: Environmental > Terrestrial > Deep... | reverse complement strand
CGCAGGGGCAGCACACCCGCCGCATCGCCGCCCGGCAGGGCCAGGGCGCGTGGCGCGGCGCCGGTGGCCAGCACCAGCCCAGCGTAGGGCAGGGTGCCGCCGTCGGCCAGGTGCAGGGCTTTCGCCTGGCGGTCTATGCGCTGCACCATCACACCGGTGCGCAGTTCAATGCCTTTGCGGGCCAGCATCTCGGGCGCACGCATCACCAGTTGCGCCGCGTCCATCTCGCCGGCCAGCCAGGCCTTGGACAGCGGCGGGCGGTGGTACGGCCCGTGCGGCTCATCGCCCAGCAGCGTGATGCGGCCTTCCCAGCCACCGGCCCGCAGGGCCTCGGCGGCCTGCACACCGGCCTGGCCGGCGCCCACGATGACCATGCCAGGCGCGGTCATGGCCGCCGTCATTCCTGGCACTCGGGCAGGGTCACCACGCCACCCTCCAGCGCGGCGCTGGCCTTGATCTGGCAGGCCAGTCGACTGTTTGATCGGCGCTCGGCCACCACGTTCTCCAGCATGTCCAGTTCGCCTTGCGCGGGCGGCGGCAGCACGCCGGCCAGGAGGTCGTCGACATAGCAGTGGCAGGTGGCGCAGGCGCAGGAGCCGCCACACTCGCCGATGATGCCGTCGATGCCGTTGGTGGTGGCGCCCTGCATCAGGCTCCAGCCGTCGGCCAGGTCAATGGTGGTGGACTGGCCATTGGCCTCCACATAGGTGATGTGTGCCATCGTGGGTTCTCTCGTGGGGATTACAGGGCCTTGAGCTGCAGCACCAGCGGGCTGCGGAAGGTGGACGAGGGCATCCAGGGCAACTGGTCGGCCACGCGTTGGTAGTCCGGCACGACCTGGTGGAATTCCTCGAACGCGATCCTGACCGCCAGGCGGGCAATCGCGGTGCCCAGGCAGGCGTGGACGCCACCGCCAAAGCCCAGGTGGCCACGCGGCTTGCGCGTGATGTCGTACACGTCGGGGTTGGGGTACTGGCGCTCGTCGCGGTTGCCGCTGCCGTAGGCCAGGCACACAAAGTCGCCTTCCTTCATGGTCTGGCCGTGCAGGGTCACGTCCTTCATCAGGCGGCGGCGGAAGCGCTGTGCGGAGGTGTTGAAGCGCAGGCTTTCCTCAATCGCGTCGGGCAGCAGGGCCGGGTTGGCCACCACGGCGCGACGCGCCTCGTCAAAGGTGGCCAGGTTGTAGGCGAACAACATCATGAAGCCGCCCAGGCTTTCCACACCCGCCATGATCAGCGTGGTCGTGGTCAGCAGCACCTCCCGGTCGTCCAGCCGGTCGCCGTCGATCTCGGCCAGAGCAAAGTGGCTGATCAGGTCGTTCTTCGGCTCGGCGCGGCGCAGGGCGATCACCTTGCTGGCGTAGTCCTGCATCCAGTTGTAGGCCGCAATGTGCTCCGGGCCCTTGGCGCGGGTGCGGGCGTCGCTTTGCACCATCAGCACCGCGTTGTCGCGCACTTCCTGTTCGGGTACCAGGGCGTCATCGCCCATGGGCAGGCCCAGCGCAGCCATCAGCACCTTGACGGTGAACTGCGATGACACGTCCTTGAAGTCGAACTCGCCGACACCCTGCAGCTGGCCGAACACCTTTCTGGCGACATCACGGATCGGCTCTTCGAGCGCCAGCAGATTGCGCTTCATGAACGCGTGCTGGATCAGGCCGCGCAGGCGGTCGTGCTTGGGTGGGTCCGAGCTGCCCAGGGTCGCGCCGGCACGCCCGGGCAGCTCGGTCATCAGGTTGCCGCTGGCGCTTGAATAGGTCTGCCAGTCCTGGCCGGCGGTCACGATGTCGCCGTAGCGCGAGAGCACCCACATCTGCGCTTCCTCGCTCCAGAAGCAGGGGTGTTCGTCGCGCAGGCGTTTGTAGGTCGGGAAGGGATCGGCGTCGATTGCCGGCGAATACGGATCGAAATGGAAGCGGCCCAGATTCATGCTCGTGTCTCCTTCAGGTGGATCGTGGAGCCGAACTGTAGGCGCGTCAGGGCTTCATGCCACTGTACAAAGAAGGGATAATTATTGCACTTTTCGATCAAGGAGACGGGCGATGGCCGAACCGGTTCGAGCGCGCGGGCAGGCGAAGGAGTCACGCCGACCGCAGATCGGTATCCCCCGTTTTTCGCTCTACGGCGAGGCACCCCGTCCAGGCCTGGAACTGCTGCACATCGAGGAAGTGCAGTCCCGCAGCCGGCTCTACCACTGGGAAATCGATGCCCATGTACACCAGGGCCTCTACCAGATTCTCTGGCTGGCCGCTGGTTCGGCGGAGGTAATGCTGGACGAGTGGCGGGCCACGGTGCAGGGGCCGTCGGCCATTGTGGTGCCACCCGGTGTGGTGCACGGCTTCCGTTTTGCGCCCGAGACCGATGGGCGGGTGCTGACGCTCAGCGCCCGGTTTCTGGTTGAAGGCGAGTTCGAAGACATTGGCTCGGCCTTCCGTCAGCTGTTCCTGGCACCGGGTGTCTTGCACTTTTCCTCCCAAGATACTGAAGCGCAGCGCCTGAGCGTGCAGCTGGCCGAGCTGTCGGCCGAGTTTGCCTTGCCCGGTGCCGCCGAAGCCCCGGTGCTGCGCTGGCTGGCCCGTGCGGTGGTCTGGCGCCTGGCGCGGGCGAGCGAACAGGGCCAGCGTGAAGGAGGTGACGCCAAGGCACACCAAGCCCTGTTCACTCGCTTCCTGCTGCTGGTCGAGCAGCACTTTCTGGAACACTGGCCCATGGAGCGTTACGCCTCGCGCCTGGGCCTGTCCACCCAGCGGCTGAACCGTCTGGTGCGCGCCGAACGGGGCTGTACCGCGCTGGAGCTGGTGCATGAGCGCCTGACCCGCGAGGCCTGCCGACGCCTGGTCTATATTGCTGCGCCTGCCGCCAGCCTGGCCCTGGAACTGGGCTTTGAAGATCCGGCGTACTTTTCCCGTTTCTTCAAGCGGCGCACCGGCCGCAGCCCGCAGCAATGGCGGCGCGAACACACCGGGCAGGCTGACGTCGGCTGATCAGCCTGCGTCGGATGTGACCGACCTGGCCACGGCCAGAATCTGTTCTCTCAGCCAGCGGTGTGAGGCGTCCGCCTGATGCTGGCGGTGCCAGATCAGGTACATGGGCAGGGAAGGGCAGGGCACCGGTACCGGAGAGTGGGCCAGGTCGCGCATCAGGCTGTGCTGCAGCAGGCACGGAGCGGTGGCCAGCAGGGCGCTGCCCTTGATGAAGGCAGGCAGGCCGGCGAAGCCGGGCAGCATGACCACGAACCGCCGCTGAATCCCCTGGGCCTGCAGGGTGCTGTCCAGGTGCAACGCACGGCGCGGTTCGTAGACCACGGTCACATGGTCCGCATCCAGATAGTCCTGCAGATCACGGGGTGCCCGGCGTACGGTCGGGTCGTGGTAGACGACGTACCGGTCTTCGAACAGGCGTTGCTGCAGGATGTCGCTGCCTTCGGGGGGCCGGGGGCTGATGGCGATGTCGCAGACCCGGTCGCGCAGCATCGCCAGGCTGGGCACGTCCGACGGGATGATGCGCAGTACCACGCCGGGCGCCTGTTCGCGCAGTCGCCGCGCCAGCGTCGGCAACAGTACGTCGCGCTGGAAATCGTTGGCCGCGATCGTCACCGTGGCCTGCCAGCGGGCCGGGGCGAAGTCGCCTGCATGGGCAAAACGCTCAAGCTGACGCAACAGGCCGCGTGCCTCATCGGCCAGACGTTGCGCACGGGACGTGGCCACGATGCCCCGGCCGCTCTTGACGAACAGAGGGTCACCGGTGATGGTCCGCAGCTTGTCCAGCTGGTGGCTCACCGCCGACTGGGTCACCCCCAGCTGCTGCGCGGCCCGGGTCACGCTGCCGGCATCCACCACCGCCACCAGTTGCTGCAGGGAGCGGACATCCAGATCCGACCAATCGAAATTGTTCATGTATTCGATGATGAAAGAGCGGTTTATTTTTGGCAAGCCATTCACGACACTCCGGTCTGACCCAAGTCAATCCACCCCAATGCAGGAGACCGGCCGTGAGCAAGACCATCCCTGGCACCACCCCGTTCGACGGTGACGCCGCCCAGAAAGGCTATGCGTTGAACAAGATGTGCTTCTCGTTCAACGACAAGGCCAATCGCGACGCCTTTTTGGCGGACCCCGAGGCCTACATGAAGCGTTTCTGCCTGAACGAGCAGCAGGCCGAGGCGATCCGTTCCAAACAGGTGCTGGCCATGATCGCCGCTGGCGGCAATGCCTACTACCTGGCCAAGTTCGCCGGCATCTTCGGGCTGGACATGCAGGACATCGGCGCCCAGCAGACCGGCATGACGAAGGACGAGTTCAAGGCCAGGCTGGTCGCAGCGAATGGGCAATGTTGAGCAGACAGGAGTACCCACATGGCACAACTCATTGGTGGCCTGGCCACATCGCACATTCCCGCCATCGGCGGCGCCATCCACAAGGGCCAGCAGAACGAGCCGTACTGGAAGCCCTTCTTCGACGGCTTCCCCCCCATCCACCAGTGGCTGGGCAAGGTCAAACCGGATGTGGTGGTGGTGTTCTACAACGACCACGGCCTGAACTTCTTTCTGGACAAGATGCCAACCTTCGCCATCGGCGCGGCGGCCGAATACCGCAATGCCGACGAGGGCTGGGGCATTCCCACCCTGCCGCCCATGCCGGGTTGCCCGGATCTGTCCTGGCACCTGATCCGCGAGCTGGTTGCCAGGGAGTTCGACATCGTGACCTGCCAGGAGATGCTGGTGGATCACGCCTGCACATTGCCGTTCAAGTTGTTCTGGCCCGATCATGAGGTGGCGCCGGTGCAGATCGTGCCGATCGACATCAACACGGTGCAGTTTCCACTGCCCACCGCCAAACGCGTCTACAAGCTGGGCAAGGCGGTGGGTGAGGCGATCCAGAGCTGGGACAGTGACAAGCGGGTGGCGGTGATGGCCACGGGCGGTCTGAGCCACCAGTTGGACGGCGAGCGCGCCGGCTTCATCAACAAGCAGTTCGATCTTCAGTTCCTCGAAAGCATGGAGACCAACCCGGAGTGGGCGACGCAGTTCTCCGATCTGGAGCTGGTGGAGAAGGCGGGTACGCAGGGGGTGGAGCTGCTGATGTGGCTGGCCATGCGGGCGGCGCTGACGGCCGCCGGTTCGGGGGTGCGCAAGGTGCACTGCAATTACCACATCCCGATTTCGAACACGGCCACCGGTGTGCTGGCGCTGGAGACGGTCTGACTTCTTGTCGGGTTCCGGTAGGTCTCCAACAGGGGAGCCCAGGGCTCCCCTTTTTGTTCCAGCATCCTTGCGAGCGCCAGGATCGTCCGGTATCCGACTCCGCAAATGTCCCCCGGCTTGGGCTGCACCCAAGCCTCCTCCTTTATTTCGCTGCGTCGGACACCGAATGCTCCTGACACCTGGGGCGCCGTTGGCATGCTGCTTCCTGTTGGCAAACCACTTCGCAGGCCGGACGGGAGTGTCGGGTGCTTGACGCAGCGAAATAAAGGAGGAGGCGGCCGCAGGCCGCCGGGGGACATTCGCGGAGTCGACTACCCGGCGATCCCGTCCCATGCCAAACCCAGTGGAGCGAAAAAAAAACGGGGACCCGAAGGTCCCCGTCACAAGCATGCATTTGCTGCAATCAGATCACAGCGAATCGATGAAACTGCGCAGCTTGTCCGAGCGGCTCGGGTGCTTGAGCTTGCGCACCGCCTTCGACTCGATCTGACGGATGCGCTCGCGCGTCACGTCGAACTGCTTGCCCACTTCTTCCAGCGTGTGGTCGGTCGACATCTCGATGCCGAAACGCATGCGCAGCACCTTGGCCTCGCGCGGCGTCAGGCTGTCCAGGATCTCCTTGACCACCTCACGCAGGCCCGCCTGCATCGCCGCCTCGATTGGCGCCGTGTTGGCCTGGTCCTCGATGAAGTCGCCCAGGTGCGAATCGTCGTCGTCGCCAATGGGGGTTTCCATCGAGATCGGCTCTTTGGCGATCTTCATGATCTTGCGGATCTTCTCTTCCGGCATCTCCATCTTCTCGGCCAGGATGGATGCATCGGGTTCGAAACCGAACTCCTGCAGGTGCTGGCGCGAGATGCGGTTCATCTTGTTGATCGTCTCGATCATGTGCACCGGGATGCGGATCGTGCGCGCCTGGTCGGCGATCGAGCGCGTGATGGCCTGGCGGATCCACCAGGTGGCATAGGTCGAGAACTTGTAGCCGCGGCGGTATTCGAACTTGTCCACCGCCTTCATCAGACCGATGTTGCCCTCCTGGATCAGGTCCAGGAACTGCAGGCCGCGGTTGGTGTACTTCTTGGCGATCGAGATCACCAGGCGCAGGTTGGCCTCGATCATCTCCTTCTTCGCGTCGCGCGACGTGGCTTCGCCCTCGTTCATCCGCTTGTGGATGTCCTTGAGGTGGGTCAGCGGCACGACCACGCTGCTCTGAATGTCGATGAGGCCTTGCTGCAGTTCCTGGATCGGCGGAATGTTGCGTTCCATCACCGTACTCCAGGGCTTGCCGGCGGCGGCCTGTTTCTCCACCCATTGCAGGTTCAGCAGGTTGGCCGGGAAATCGGCAATGAACTTCTCCTGCGGCATGCCGCACTTGTCCACGATGATGCGGCGCAGCTCGCGCTCTTTCTTGCGCACCTCGTCCACCTGCGCACGCATGGTGCTGCTGAGCTTCTCGATGGCCTTGGCCGTGAAACGGATGGTCATCAGTGTGTCGGTGATGGCACGCTGGGTCTTGAGGTAACCGGGTCCGCCGTAGCCTTCCTTGTCGTAGGTCTTGTGCAGCTTCTCGAACTGGGCGCGAATGGTGTCGAAGCGCTCCAGTGCCTCGCGCTTGAGCTCTTCCAGCTTGCGGGTCAGCGCCTTGGAGCCGCCCTTGCCATCGTCATCGTCGGCCTCGTCGTAGTCGTCGAAGTCCTCTTCGGCCACGTAGTCGTCGGCCTCGTCGGCATCGGCAAATCCGTCAACCACGGTGGAGATCACCACCTTGCCTTCGCGGATCTCCTCGGCCATGGCCAGGATCTCGGCGATGGTCGCCGGGCTCTCGCTGATGGCGGCCATCATGTCGTTGAGGCCACCCTCGATACGTTTGGCGATCTCGATCTCGCCTTCACGCGTCAGCAGCTCGACCGTGCCCATCTCGCGCATGTACATGCGAACCGGGTCGGTGGTACGGCCGAATTCGCTGTCCACCGTCGAGAGGGCGGCTTCGGCTTCTTCTTCGGCTTCTTCTTCGGTGGCGGCGGTGGGGCCGGTGTTTGACAGCAGCAGGGTCTCGGCGTCCGGTGTCTGTTCGTAGACGGCCACACCCATGTCGTTGAGCAGCGAGACCACCACTTCCAGTGTCTCGGCCTCGACCAGCTTGTCGGGCAGGTGGTCATTGATCTCGCCGTGCGTCAGGTAACCGCGGGTCTTGCCCAGCTTGATCAGGGTCTTGAGGCGCTCACGGCGGCTCTTGGCCTCCTCTTCGGACAGGACGGTCTCGTCCAGCCCGAATTCCTTCATCAGCGCGCGCTCTTTCGCCTTGCTGATCTTCATGCGCAGCGGTTTGACCTTCTCGGTCGGCTGCGCTTCGTCCACGACCTCTTCAGCGACGTCTTCGCCCAGATCGTCCTCGATGTCGCTCAGGTCGGCATCGTCGAAGTCGGCCGCCGGTTTGGCATCGGCCTTGGCCTTGGGCTTGCGCCCGCGCTTGGCGCCGGTCTTGGCGGCGGGTGCATCACCAGCGGCCTTGGCCGGACGGCCAGGCTTCTTCTTGGCCACGGCGGTGATTTCCGCGGTGGACGTGTCGAGTTCTTCAGCAGCCACCTTGGTGGCCTTGGCTTTGGTGGGGGCGGTCTTGGCGGGGGTCTTGGCAGTCACGGGGGAGGAAGCTTTCTTCTTGGCCGCATCCGGAGCTGCAAGGGCAGCGCCTGTTTTCTTGGCGGTTTTCGGAGCGCTGGACACGGCAGGAACACTGGCAGACTTCTTCGCGGGCATGAGTACCTCAAAAAATGTCGGAAAAGGAACCGGCTGGGACACACGCAAAAACGCCAAGGGGCGCCGCAAAGCGACGACTCCGGAGGTTCTTGTCGGACACGTCACCCACCTTCGGCCGGAAAAGGCGGGCCAGCAAGCTGTCGGGCGAACATTTGGTGTGCAGTCCTTGCGGGATGCATCGGCGCCTGTGAGGTCGCCGCGTCGGCCGGGATGAGGATCCTTCAGGCCCATGTGCTTGGGCGTGGCCGAAACCGGAGGTGCTGCTGTCGCGCTTGCGGTGCAACCTGTAATTATACCGCGGGGTCGCCGATTTTGTGTTGAAGCGCCTTGCGCAGTTCCTGCAGGTCGCGGTAGCGCTGCAGCTGACCGGGTTCCGTGGCCGCACGGGCGATGGCTTCGCTCTCCAGCGCCTTGAGGTGCTCAATGCGCAGGCGCGTCATGACCTCGACAATCTCGGCCGCTTCGGCTTCGGAGTCAGGACTCTGGGCCGCCAGGTCACCCTGCTGCAGCGCAAAAGCTTCATGTTCATGGTCGCGCAGCGCCTCGCGCACCACCGCCCAAGGCTGAGGACCGTATTCATGCAACCGCGCCTCCAGCCAAGTCATCACCGGCCCGTGGGGTGGCGGCAGGTGGGCCAGCATGGCGTGGTCGTCGGCCGATAGCTGATCCCAGGCGCCCGCGTTGGACAGCAAGAGGCCTACAGCCCGGTCGGCCCTGCTCACACCGGCCCGGGCGGTCCCCAGCATGCGCGGTGGTGGTGGCGGTGACCAGCGTCGCCGACCGCCGCCACCACGCGGTCGTTCGGGCTGCCCGGTCCAGTCGGGTGTCCACGTGCTGGCGTAGGCCTGTGCACCGTGAGGGGCACGCCCCGGGCTGGAGGACGCCTGAGGCTCGCCGCCCGCACCGGGCGCCGGTGTCGTGGCGGCTGGCGCACGCCGGCCATGGCCGCCTGGTCCGGCCTGTTTCCACAGCTCGGCAAGGTCGGCGCTGCCAATGCCCACGGCATGGGCCAGCTCGTCCAGCAGCTGGCGCTTGAGCGCACCTTCGGGCAGCGCTGTCCATAGCGGGCGGGCCTGGGCGGCCAACCGGGCCCTGCCTTCGGCGCTGTCCCGGTCGCAGTCGGCCGCCGCCGCCTCCAGCAGGAACTTCGACAGCGGCAGGGCTTCCTTCACGCAGCGCGAGAACGCCGCTTCACCGTGGGCCCGGATGTAGCTGTCCGGGTCGTGCTCGGGCGGCAGGAACAGGAACTTGATGCTGCGGGTGTCGGTGGCCAGGGGCAGGGCAGCGTCCAGGGCCTTGCGCGCGGCCCGGCGTCCCGCCGCATCGCCGTCGAAACTGAACACCACGGCGTCGGTGAAGCGGAACAGCTTCTGCACATGATCGGGCGTGCAGGCGGTACCCAGGGTCGCCACCGCGTTGGCAAAGCCCAGCTGGGCCAGCGCCACCACGTCCATGTAGCCCTCGGTGACCAGGGCGTAGCCGTGCTGGCGGATGGCGGTGCGGGCCTCGAAAAGCCCGTACAGCTCGCGCCCCTTGCTGAACACCGGTGTCTCGGGCGAGTTCAGGTACTTGGGCTCCCCCTTGTCCAGCACACGGCCGCCGAAGCCGATGCACTCGCCCTTGACATTGCGGATCGGGAACATGATGCGGTCTCGAAAGCGGTCGTAGCGCTTCGAGTCGCCCGCGGCGTCTTTCTCGTCCTCGTGCTCGATGACCAGGCCGGACTCGACCAGCAGGGGCTCGGTGTAGTCGGGGAACACCCCGGCCAGGTGGCGCCAGCCTTCAGGTGCATAGCCCAGCCCGAAGGTCTTGGCAATCTGCCCGGTCAGACCGCGGCGTTTGAGGTAGTCGATCGCACGAGGCGAAGCCTTGAGGTCTTTCTGGTAGGCCTTGGCGGCCTTTTCCAGAACGTCGGTCAGCGTGGCCTGCTTCTGCCGCATCTGCGCGGCGCGCTCGCGGTCCTGGGGCGAGGCTTCGTCTTCGGGAACCTGCAGGCCCACCTGGCCAGCCAGATCCTTGACCGCCTCGATAAAAGTCATGCCGGCGTGCTCCATCAGGAAACCGATGGCGTTGCCGTTGGCCCCACAGCCGAAGCAGTGGTAGAACTGCTTGGACGGGCTGACGCTGAACGAGGGCGACTTCTCACCATGGAAGGGGCACAGCCCCATGAAATTGGCACCGCCCTTCTTGAGCTGCACGTATCGGCCCACCACCTCGACCACATCGACGCGGCTGAGCAGCTCCTGGATGAAGGACTGGGGGATTGCCATCGGGGTATTCTCTCGCAACGGCGCACCCACAACAGGAGACACGACCATGCCCCCCGATACCGATGCCCATATGTACGACCGGGACCTGCCGCGCAACGAGGCCAACTTTGCGCCCCTGTCGCCGCTGTCCTTCATCGAGCGCACCGCCGAGGTCTACCCCGACCGGCTGGCCATCGTTCACGGCGATCTGCGCCAGACCTGGAGTCAGACCTACGCCCGCTGCCGCCGGCTGGCCAGCGCCTTGCAGCGCGCCGGCATCGGCAAGAACGACACCGTGGCGGTGATGCTGCCAAACACACCGCCCATGGTCGAAGCGCATTTCGGGGTGCCCATGGCCGGTGCCGTGCTCAACAGCCTGAACACCCGGCTCGACCCCCAGGCGGTGGCCTTCATGCTCGACCATGGCGAAGCCCGGGTGGTGATCGTCGATCCGGAGTTCGCGCCCACGCTGGCCCAGGCCATGGCCCTGCGCCAACGCACCGAGCCGCTGCTGGTGATCGACGTGGAGGACGCGCTGTTCAACGGGCCGACGCAGCGTATCGGCAGCACCACCTACGAAGCGTTCATCGGTGGCGGTGACCCGGCCTTCGCCTGGAGCCTGCCCGGCGACGAGTGGGATGCCATTGCCCTGAACTACACCAGCGGCACCACCGGCAACCCCAAGGGCGTGGTCTACCACCACCGGGGCGCGGCGGTCAACGCCATCAGCAACATCCTGGAATGGGACATGCCCAAGCACGCTGTCTACCTCTGGACCTTGCCCATGTTCCACTGCAACGGCTGGTGTTTTCCCTGGACGGTGGCAGCCCGGGCCGGCGTCAATGTCTGCCTGCGCCGGGTCGAGGCGCAGGCCATTTTCGACGCCATGCGCCAGCACGGCGTCACCCACTACTGCGGCGCGCCCATCGTGCACGGCATGCTGGTCAACGCACCCGCCGCGCTCAAGCAAGGGGTGCCCGCCGGTATCAAGGCCATGGTGGCGGGCGCCGCACCGCCGGCCTCGATGATCGAAGGCATGGAGCAGATGGGCTTCGACCTGACCCATGTCTACGGCCTGACCGAGGTCTACGGGCCGGCCACGGTCTGTGCCAAGCACGAGAGCTGGAGTGAATTGGACATTGGCGAGCGCGCCCGGCTAAACGCCCGCCAGGGCGTGCGTTACCACCTGGAACGCGATGTGCGGGTGCTCGATCCGCAGACGATGCAGCCGGTGCCGCAGGACGGCGAGACCATGGGCGAGATCATGTTCAAGGGCAACATCGCCATGAAGGGCTACCTGAAGAACCCCAAGGCGACCGCAGAAGCCTTTGCCGGCGGCTGGTTCCACAGCGGCGACCTGGCCGTGCAGTACCCCGACGGCTACTTCAAAATCAAGGACCGCAGCAAGGACATCATCATCTCGGGCGGCGAGAACATCTCATCCATCGAGGTTGAAGACGTGCTCTACCGCCACCCGGACGTGTTGGCTGCCGCCGTGGTGGCGCGCCCGGACCCGAAATGGGGCGAGACGCCGTGTGCCTTTGTCGAACTCAAGGCCGGGGCCCAGACCACGCCTGAGGACATCGTCCGTCACTGTCGCCAGCACCTCGCCGGCTTCAAGGTACCCAAGGCCGTGGTGTTCGGTGAATTGCCCAAGACCAGCACCGGCAAGATCCAGAAGTTCGAGTTGCGCAAGCAGGCCGGCTCGGCTGCTGCCATCGACACCTAGTCTCCGACGACCACCCCTTCCCGGCGCGGATCGGCTCCGCCCAGCCAGACGCCGTCGGATCCGCGCTGCAGGGCCTGCAGTCCGCTGGGCATGGGCACCTGCTGCACGGTGTGACCTGCCCGTTCCAGTGTCTGAACGGTGCTGGCGGGGAATCGCTCAGCCTCCAGCAGCACAGGCCCGCCTGTGGTGCCGAAATTGGGCAGGTCAATGGCCTGTTGGGGGGTCAGACCCTGGTGCAGGGTGCCCAGCAGGGTCTTGGCCGTGAAGTGGATGATGAGGGCTCCACCCGGGCTGCCCAGACTCATCAGCAATTCGCCACTCTGCCGGTCGAACACCAGGGTTGGTGACATGGACGAGCGCGGCCGCTTGCCAGGCTCGACCCGGTTGGCCACCGGCCGGCCCTGGGCATCGGCGGGGACAAAACTGAAATCGGTCAGCTGGTTGTTCAGCAGGAAGCCGCCCTCCCGGGACGGGTCGGTGCTGACCATGAGCCTGGCGCCAAAGCCGGCTTCGATGGTGGTTGTCATGGCCAGGGCGTTGCCCTGGGCATCCACCACGCTCAGGTGGCTGGTGCCGTACTCGGGTTGTGCGGGCATGGGAGCCCAGCTGACGCTCATGCCACCGGGCGTGCCAGGAAGGACCGCCGGAGCGCGGCGGGGTCCGATCAGCCGTGCGCGCTCGTCCAGGTAGGTCGGGTCCAGCAGGCTGGTCCAGCGGCCTGCCGGTGCCGGCACGAAATCGGGGTCCGCCACATACTGCGCCCGGTCGGCGAAGGCCAGTCGCGAGGCCTCGGCATAGGCATGCAGGGCTGCAGACGTCGGCTTGCCGTCCTGCAGCGGCAGACCTGCCTGTGCGGTTCTCGAAAGCAGTCCGAGAATCTGGCCGATGGCCAGTGCGCCCGAGCTCGGCGGCGGAAAACCGCACAGGCGCAGCTGGCGTCCCGCTGTGTCGTGGTCGTGGCACAAGGCTTCGCGCACCCTGGGCTGATAGCCGCCCAGGTCGTCCATCGCCAGGCGACCCGGGTTGGAGGGGTGGGCCTGCACGGCATCAACGATGGCGCGGGCCACCGGTCCTCGGTGGAGTCCCGCAGGGCCCTCCGCCGCCAGCCGGCGAAACACACTGGCCAGCTCCGGATTGCGCAGCACATGGCCGACCGGATGCGGCTGACCGTCGGGCTGGTAGAAGTAACGCCGGGCCACCGGATCGTTCTTCAGCGGGCTCTCGGCCTGCAGCAGCGTGTGCAGCCGCCGACCGACGGGAAAACCCTGCTCGGCCAGCTGGATGGCAGGAACAAACAGCTGTCTCCAGGGCAGGCGACCGTGTTCTTGATGGGCCTGGGCCAGCATCATGACAGCCCCGGGCGTACCGACCGCGCGCCCGCCGACCACCGCCTCCATGAAGGGCAAGGGTTTGCCCGTGCTGTCCATGAACAGGTTGGGTCCCGCTGCAGCGGGTGCGGTCTCGCGGCCGTCGTAGGCCTGGACGCGCCGCCCGTCATGGTGCAACAAGAAGGCACCACCACCAATGCCGCTGGATTGGGGCTCGACCAGAGCCAGCACCATCTGGGCCGCAATCGCCGCGTCGACCGCGCTGCCGCCGGCCCGCAGCATCTGAAGCCCGGCCTGTGCCGCCAGCGGATGGGCCGCAGCCACCGCCTGTCGCTGAAACCGGGTCTCCACCGAGCCACCGAGGCCCGAAGCGCCTTCGGGCTGTATCCGGGCCTGGTCCGCCGTCACGGGAGCCAAAGGCGCCGAACAGCCCCACAGACCGGTGGCCAGCGCCGCTGCCAGCACGCAAACCCAGCGGCGCCGGCGCCAGGTGGGTGAGGTGGTTGTGCATTTCTTCATGGATTGGGCCAATTCATGCGTTGCAGATCGATTACCCCTGCGGGTACTTGCCCGATATCAAGTCCGGTTGTGGCCAACTCGGGTTAACGTAATGGTACGGGTGGTCAAGCCTGTTGCCCAGTCCTCCCCAATCTGCGCCAAGACCTACGAATGAGCCTGTCTCCTCCTGTCGCTGCCGTCCACGCTCCCGGGGTCTTGCCTTCCAACCTCATCCACAACCTGCACCAGTTGCTGGTGGCCATGGAGTGCATGCATTGCATGCCTGTGATCAGCCTGCGCCAGGCCATCGTGCAACTGCACCTGCTGGACGAGGCCACCGTGGCGAAGCTGGAGCTTGAGAGCCCCGACCTGTTGCGTTCACGCTCGCAAGAGCTGGTGCAGCGCCTGCTGCTCAGCCACGACGAGTTGCACCGGGCCCTGGCCCGCGTCGCCGGGCTGGTCGAGGTTGACGTGCTGGGCTTTGAGGTCGATGCCGATGCGTTCCGACTGCTTCCCTTGCCGCAGGCGCGCATTCACCATGTGGTGCCGCTGGGCATGGCCAACGAGCAGCTGTTTGTCGCTTCCTCCACCCCGACCCGCGGCGAACTCCAGCGCGAACTGGGCTACCTCACCGGCCACACCGTGACCCTGGTCTGGGCCAGCCCGCAGGCCATCGAACGCCGGCTTGAGGTGCAGGAACACATCATGCGCGGCGGGATCGACAATCCTGGTGACCGGTTGTCCGATGAAATCCGGCGTCGCCTGCTACCGGCGCAGGGGGGCAACGGCGAGGGCGCGCCGCTGGATGACCTGGTCGTGCAGGCCATGGTCGAGGTAGGTAGCGCCGCGGAAGCCGAGCAGCTGGCCTCGGCCAGCGAGTCGGCGGGCATGGTGCGGCTGGTCAACCGCATGATCGGGGAAGCCCAGCGTACCCAGGCTTCCGACATCCACATCGAAAGCAACCCGGGTGAAGCGCTCACGGCCATCCGTTTCCGGCGTGATGGCGACCTGGAGCCCTACCTGTGGCTGCCGGCCAAGCTGCGGGCGCCACTGGTCTCGCGCATCAAGATCATGGCCAAGCTGGACATCGCCGAGCGGCGCCGGCCGCAGGACGGCAAGATCGATTTCTCGGAGTTTGGTGGCCAGAACCTGGAGCTGCGTGTTGCTGTGATGCCCACCCACGACGGTCTGGAGGACGTGGTGTTGCGCCTGCTGACCTCGGCCAAACCCTTGCCGCTGGGTCAACTGGGCCTGCAGCCGCGCGATCTGGCCATCATTGCGGGCTTCTCGCAGCGCTCCTTCGGCATGGTGCTGGCTGCCGGCCCGACCGGCTCGGGCAAGACGACCACGCTGCATTCCATGCTGGCCGAGGTGAACACGGCCGAGCGCAAGATCTGGACTGCTGAAGACCCGATCGAGATCACCCAGCCGGGTTTGCGTCAGGTCCAGATGAATCCGAAGATCGGCCTGACTTTTGCCAGCGCCATGCGCGGCTTCCTGCGGGCCGACCCGGACATCATCATGATCGGCGAGATCCGGGACGCCGAGACCGCCAAGATCGCCATTGAGGCCTCCTTGACGGGGCATCTGGTGTTGTCCACGCTGCACACCAACAACGCCAGCGAGAGTGTGGTGCGCCTGCTCGATCTGGGCATGGACCCGATGAATTTCGCCGACTCGCTGCTGGGCATCGTCGCGCAGCGTCTGGTGCGCGCGCTGTGCCCGGCGTGCGCGCAAGAGCGTCCGATGGATGCGCAGGCCTGGGAAGAGCTGGTGCAGGAATACGTGGATGGCGGCGGCATCGATGCGGCCACGGCGCGACAGCGCCTGCTGGAGGCGGCCGGGGTGGCCGAGCCGGGACAGCTCAGGACGCGTCATGCCGTCGGCTGCGAGCACTGCGGGGGCAAAGGTTACAAGGGCCGCATGGGCGTGTATGAAATTCTGCAGAACAGCCGCACCCTTCGACAGCTGATCCAGGAACGCGCCAGGCCGAGCGAGCTTTTCGAGGCCGCGGTCCGCGAAGGCATGCGCAGCCTGCGGCACGATGCTCTTGAGAAGGTTGTACAGGGGCGCCTGGACCTCAGGCAGGCACGTCTGGCCTACCGGTGAGCCAGGTGCCCTGCGTCTTCAGCAACCCAGACCGACACGAAAGCGGAAACAAGCATGAACACCGGCATTGGCGAACCCACGATTCGGGACCTGCTCGCCCTTCAGCAGGCGCTCATGGCCCAGCGCCGTGCGCCTGTGGTCGACCTGCATCAGGCCTTGCTCCAGATGAACCTGTTGGACGAGCCGTCCATTCTTGCGCTGGAACGGGAAGACCCGCAACTCCTGCATTCGCGTTCCCGCAGGCTGGTCGAGCGCCTGCTGGTCAGTGACCAGGACTGGCACCGGGCCATGGCCCGGGTGGCTGGTCTGGTCGAGATCGATGCACTGAACTTCGAGATCGACAAACACGCGCTGGACATCATGTCCCTGGCGCTGGCCCGACAGTACGCCGTACTGCCACTGGGCATGATCGACGAGCTGTTCTTTGTCGCTTCGGCCAAGCCCACCAGCGAGGACCTGCACCACCAGCTTCAGCTGGCCATGGGTGGCCGGAGCATGCCGATGGTCTGGGCATCGGACGACGCGATCACGCGTCGCCTGGACCTGCTCGGGGCCGTGCCCTTCTGAGCGGGCTTCAGCGGGGCGCCAGGCGGATGGCGCCGTCGAGGCGGATCACCTCGCCGTTGAGCATGTCGTTTTCGATGATGTGCCTGGCCAGCTTGGCATAGTCCTGCGGGGTACCCAGGCGGCTGGGGAAGGGCACGCTGGCCGCCAGCGCGTCCTGCACCTCCTGCGGCATGCCGAACAGCATGGGTGTGCCGAAGATGCCGGGGGCAATGGTCATGTTGCGGATGCCGTTGCGGGCCAGGTCGCGCGCAATGGGCAGGGTCATGCCGACCACACCGCCCTTGGACGCGGCGTAGGCGGCCTGGCCGATCTGGCCGTCATAGGCGGCCACGGAGGCGGTCGAGATCATCACGCCGCGCTCGCCCGTGGCCTCGGGCTCGTTCTTGCACATGGCCTCGGCGGCCAGGCGGATCATGTTGAAGCTGCCCACCAGGTTGACCATGATGGTCTTGGTGTACACGGCCAGCGAGTGTGCGCCGTTCTTGCCCACGGTCTTCTCGGCCGGTGCAATGCCGGCGCAGTTGACCAGTCCCATCAGCTTGCCCATGGACACGGCCTGGGCCACCACAGCCTGGCCGTCGGCCTCGTTGCTGACGTCGCACTTGACGAACACACCACCGATTTCCTTGGCCACGGCCTTGCCCTTCTCGACCTGCATGTCGGCGATGACGACCTTGCCGCCGTTGGCTGCCAGCATGCGCGCCGTGCCTTCGCCCAGCCCCGATGCGCCGCCGGTGACGATGAAGACCTTGCCTGCAATTTCCATGATGTGCTCCTCGATAGGTGGAATTGACGTTGACGTAAACGTCAATTATCGCCCACAAAAAAGCCCGCGAGAAGCGGGCTGAGGCGAGCTTGGCATGCCGGGTCAAGAACGCGGCGGAACCGGCGTTGCCGGGCCGCTCGCGTTGTCCCCCCTCCGGGGGGAAGCCGCGAAGCGGCGCAGGGGGGGCTTCACTTGTACCCGACGCGGTCCAGCATCTGCTGCACCTTGGTCAGGTTCTTGGCCACGGCTGCCAGTGGCACCTGTTCGGCCTTGAAGTCGTCACTGCCCATGGCACGCAGTGCCGGGTTGTCAACCTTGACTCCCTTGGCTGCGGCGAATTCGTTGTTGCCGTTGGCAAAGTACTCCTGTGCAAACGGGCTGGCCAGGAATTCCATGAAGGCAATGGCGTTCTCGCGGTTCTTCGCATGCTTGGCCACCGCCGCACCGGCGATGTTCACATGGGTACCGCTGGTGCCCTGGTTCGGGAACACCACGCGAACTTTCTCCATCACGGCCTTGTCCTCGGCCTTGTCCGACTTGAGCAGGCGGGCCGCATAGTAGCTGTTGGTCACGGCCACACCACATTCACCGGAGGCCACGGCCTTGATCTGGTCGGTATCGCCGCCCTTGGGGGCGCGGGCCATGTTGGCGACGATCCCCTTGAGCCAGGCCTCACCCTTCTCGTCTCCAATCCGCTCCACGACGGTGGCAAACAGCGAGAGGTTGTAGGGATGCGAGCCCGAACGGGTACACACCAGACCCTTCAGCTTGGGGTCAGCCAGTTGTTCGTAATTCGCCACGTCTTCGGCCTTGACACGCAGCGGGTCGTAGACAATCACGCGGGCGCGGGTGGAAAAACCCGTCCAGGTGACACCGTCGGCCGTGGCTGCCGCTCGCAGGTTGGCTGGAATGGCAGCATCAAGTTTGGCCGACTTGATGGGCTGGAACAGGCCCTGACTGTCGGCTGCCGCCATGCGTGCCGCATCGACGAGCAGGACGACGTCGGCCGGTGAGGCAGCGCCTTCGGCGCGCAGGCGCGCCACAATGCCGGCGTCGTCGGCATCGACCCGGTTGATCTTGATTCCGGTGCTGCGGGTGAACTCGGCATACATCGCCTCGTCCGTTTGGTAGTGGCGGGCGGAGTAGAGGTTCAGGACCTTGTCCTGGGCCAGTGCGGCGCTGGTGCCCACCAGCGTGGCTGCGGCGGCAAGGGCGAGTGCGATCGGGCGGTACATCTGCATGGTGTGGCTAGTGGTGAGGGAACTGGTGGTGGTGAATTCGGTTCTTTCAGGCCTTGTTTGACGATGGCCTGATGGATGTGGATATTAACATGAACGAGAATGGTTCGTAATAAGAAATCTTTGATCTGGATCAGTGTTGTGCTGGTCGCTTTCCTGGCGGGATGTGCGATCCGTCCGGCAGTCCCCCCGCAGGTGCCAGAGGTGACGACACCTCCTGTGCCGACCACACCCGCCTGGCGGACGCCCCGCGTTGGCCTGGTGCTTGGCGGTGGCGCCGCCCGTGGCTTTGCCCATGTGGGGGTGATCCAGGTGCTGGAGGAGCGGGGTATCCGGCCGGATCTGGTGGTTGGCACGTCGGCAGGCAGCCTGGTGGCCACGCTGTATGCCAGCGGACTCGGTATGCGTGAGTTGGAACGCCTGGCGCTGACGATGGACGAGGCACTGTTGACCGACTGGTCGCTGCCCATCATGGGTCGCGGCATGCTGCGGGGGGAGGCACTGGCCCGCTATGTGCGCCAGGCCGTGGATGGACGCCTGCTGGAGGACATGAAAATGCCCGTCGGCGTGCTGGCCACCGACCTGGGCAACGGCGAGGGTGTGCTGTTCCGCCGAGGCGATGCGGGGGAGGCGGTGCGGGCCTCCAGCGCCGTACCTGGCGTCTTCACGCCCGTTCGCATCAATGGCCGGAACTATGTCGACGGTGGTCTTGTGGCGCCAGTGCCGGTGCGACAGGCGCGACAGATGGGTGCGGAGGTGGTGATTGCCGTCGACATCTCGTCGGACCCGGAAGGCAACAGCGCCGATGGCTGGCTGCGCCTGCTGCTGCAGACCACGGCCATCATGGGCAAGAGCATCAACCGGCACGAGATGGCCTCCGCCGAGGTGCCGGTGCGACCCATGCTCTCCGGCGTCGGCAGTGCCGATTTCGCCTCAAGACAGCGCAGCATAGAGGCTGGCAGGGCCGCAATGGAAGCCGCATTGCCGCGACTGCAGGCTGAGCTGGCGCGCCTGCGACCGGTGGCCACCCGCTGAGCCCGAGCACGCCATACCCACTGGCAAGGGCATAAAAAAAGCCCCGGCCTTGCGGCTGGGGCTTGAAGGGGTCCGATGAAATCCGATTTCGAAAAGGACCCGAGGAGACAACCAGAAGAAACGGTCTGGGCGACCAGCGCCAACTTCTCAGGTCTGGCGCCATCGTGCCTTGACTCCATTGTGTCCGCCTTGACCGAAGTCAAAGCAGCCATCAGAGGCACGATCCCTGTTCAGTTCAGCGCTTTTTGGCGGGGGCCTTGGTGGCGGCCACGGCCTGCGAGGTCACCGTGTTGAAGTTGGCTTCGGCCATTTCGGTGGCCTGCTTGACAGCCTTCTGCACCGATTCCATGGCGTTGTTGGCGGCGGAAACGGCGCTCTTCATCACGGCCACGGCGGTTTCGGAGCCGGCGGGGGCGTTCTTGGCGGCGTTGTCGACGACAGCCATGAATTTCTTCTGTGCGTCGCTGGCCTGGGCTTCAGCGGCCTTGCCGAATTCGGCGGAGGTGCCCGAAGCGATGTCGTACAGGTGGCGGCTGTAGGCCACGGTCTTCTCGGCCAGGGGTTGCATCAGGCTGGCTTGCAGGGTCAGCAGTTCCTGGGCGTCCTTGACGGACATCATGGCCTGGGCATTGTTGGCGGACTCGGCCAGCGCGGCTTTGGTGGCCTGGACGTTCAGTTCGACCAGTTTTTCCACGCCTTCGAAGGCTTTCTGGGTCAGGCCGAAGAGGGTTTCGATGTTGGCTTTCTGGGCGGCAACGATTTGTTCAGCGGTCAGCATGTTCATACTCCTATATGGTTGAGAGGATTCAGTTGAAGGCTGCTTCGGAACACCGCGCTGTCTGTACGCTGTTGTTCTTGTTCGCTTTGCTGCACTGCAACATAGTTCGAATTATAGAGATGCCTGATCAGCTTGCAAGTGGTTTTTTGCTGCGTTGCAACATTTAGAGACCATTTTCTAGAAGGCCGGTGGCCGGCGCCGGTTTCGGCTCCACGACACAATTCCCATATCCGACCCCTGTCCGTCGCTTGGCCTGTGCACGCCTTCTACGCCGACCACTTTGTCCTGCCTCTGCCCGAGGGGCACAGGTTTCCCATGGCCAAGTACGCACGTCTGCGTGAGCGCCTGCGCAACGAGTTGCCCGCTGTGACTTTGCAGGAGGCCCTGCCTGCTTCGGACGGTGAACTGGCCCTGGTCCACACGCCGACCTACATTCAGGCCATTGCCCAGGGCAAACTGGACGCCCGAGCCCAGCGCGAGATTGGCTTTCCATGGAGCCCGGCCATGGCCGAGCGCGCCCGGCGGTCGGTAGGAGCCACGCTTCAGGCGGTACGCCAGTCCATGGCGGGCGATGGCCTGGCGGCCAACCTGGCGGGTGGAACCCACCACGCCTACGCGGACAAGGGCAGTGGCTTCTGTGTGTTCAACGACGCTGCTGTGGCAGCGCGGCTGATGCAGGCAGAGCACGCCAGGCGGCATCGGGCCCGGGGTCCCTTGCGGGTGGCGGTGATCGATCTGGATGTGCACCAGGGCAACGGCACCGCCAGCATCTTTGCCCGGGATGACACCGTGTTCACTCTGTCCCTGCATGGAGCGCGCAATTTTCCGTTCCGCAAGGAAGCGGGTGATCTCGATGTCGAGTTGCCCGATGGCTGCGATGACGACACCTACCTGCTGGCTCTTGAACGGGCCCTGGAGGAACTCGACCAGCGCTTTGATCCCGGACTGGTTATCTATCTGGCCGGAGCGGATCCCCATGAGGGCGACCGCCTGGGGCGTCTGCGCCTGAGCTTTGATGGACTGGAGGCGCGCGATCGTCGGGTGTTTGACTGGGCGTGGCAGCGACGCCTGCCGCTGGCCTTCACCATGGCCGGGGGTTATGGTCACCAACTGGAAACCACAGTCCAGGTCCAGGTCAACACCTATCGGGTTGCTCTGGAGTACAGGGCGCGCTGGGCGGCTCTGAAACGGGAGCCCGACTTCGTCTTTGCGACAGTCCCTTGAGATCGGCACTGGCAGAATGCGCCCGCATGAACGTCCCAGCCCATGCCCGTCCCCAGCCCCTTGCGCGCGACCACTACCGCGTGTTCCGTTCCATCGGCACCCGATGGATGGACAACGATGTCTACGGGCATGTCAACAATGTCGTCTACTACAGCTGGTTTGACACTGCGGTCAATGCCTGGCTGATCGAGCAGGGTGCGCTGGACATCCACAGCGGTGAGGTGATTGGCCTGGTCATCGAGACCCAGTGCAACTACTTCGCGCCACTGGCCTTCCCTCAGACCATAGAGGCCGGCCTGCGTGTTGCCAGGCTCGGCAGTTCCAGCGTGCGATACGAGGTGGGCCTTTTTGCGCAGGGCGAGCCGCTCTCAGCCGCCTGTGGTCACTTCATTCATGTGTATGTGGACCGGCAGACCCGGCGCCCGGTGGCGCTGCCAGGCCGGCTCAAGTCCACCCTGCAGCATCTGCTCTGAACGTTGTCTGCATGCCAACTGCGGTGTTGTCATAATTGACGTTAACGTAAACGTCATATCCAGGAGGCCGCATGAGCCAGAACCCCCACTCGCCCCCCCAGGTCATCGATGCTGCCAGCGTAGATGCGGCCATCACCAGCCGCATGTCGGTTCGGGCCTTTTTGCCAACGCCGGTGCCGCGCGCGACCCTCGAGCACCTGCTTGCCGTGGCCAGCCGGGCGCCCTCGGGCACCAACACACAACCCTGGAAGGTTTATGTGCTGCAGGGGCAGAGCAGGGATTCTCTGGTGGAGAAGGTGTGTGCGGCCCATGACGCTATGCGTGCCGATGCGTCGCTGGCTGCGACCTACCGGGAGGAGTACGACTACTACCCGACCCAATGGGTCAGTCCCTATATCGATCGCCGGCGCGAGAACGGGTGGGGCCTCTACGGTCTGCTGGGCATCGGCAAAGGCGATAAAGACAAGATGCACGCACAGCACCAGCGCAATTTCCGCTTCTTCGATGCCCCCGTGGGTCTGATGTTCACCCTGGACCGCGTTATGGGCCGGGGCTCACTGGTCGACTACGGCATGTTCCTGCAAAACCTCATGGTGGCGGCGCGCGGACATGGGCTGCACACCTGCCCGCAGGCCGCCTGGAACGGTTTTGCCAGGATCATCCTGCCGCACATCGGTGCCAGCGAGAACGAGATGCTGGTCTGCGGCATGGCCCTGGGCTATGCCGACCCCGACGACAAGGTCAACGGCTTTCACACCCCGCGCGAGCCAGTGGCTTCGTTCACCCACTGGCTCGGGTGACGTTGCGGGTCGACAAGCCTCAGTAGGGGTCCGGCACAAATCCCGGGCGTGAACCCGGGAAGGGGTGCGGTCGGTGATGGTGCCTGACAGGAGCCGGGACGATGCCCCGTGCCACCAGGTTCGCATGGCTGTCATAGCGGATCAGCACGACCTCGTCTGGGCGGCGGCTGGCGCGCTCGAATTCGGTTGAGCCCACCCGGTCGCGTTCCCGTTCACCGTGTTCCGTGCCCAGCTGCGGGCCTCCTCCCCATGGCATCGACTTGCCCTGCACACCCGGCGCAGAGCGCCCCTGGGCCGGAGGCAGGTCGCCATAGGGATACCAGGGGGGCTGAGGCGCAGGCCGGCGAAGTTTCTCCCTGAACACGGCCACGCCGATCACACCCACGTCCTCGGGACGCCCGGTGCGTGCCGCATAGGAGTCGGGCAGGCTGGTGAAACGGAACACCGCCACTTCGCGCTGGCTCTTGCGCCAGCCACTGACGTCATAGCGCTGGCCGGCCGAAAGCACATAGCCTGACTGGTGGAAGGCGGCACTCTCGCCGGTGATCACGTTGACGCCGTCGACCGAAACCACGTTGAGCAGCCGTTCTGCGCTGAGGTTGACCAGCTCCAGCGCGTAGCGCCTGCCCGGCTCTCCCGGCAGCCAGAGTTCGCCCTTGTGCTGGTACAGGGGCAGCACCTGATGGCGGTCACGGTCGATGACGCGCACGTGGGTGAGCTGCCCCAGCGCGCGGGCGGGCAGGGCGGTCATCAGGGCGAGGCCGCTGATCGCGCCCAATGCCATACGGCGGGTCATAGAGGGGCTGATCGTGTCCATGAGCGTTCTCCTGGGAGAGTGAGGGTGGTTGGAGACTCCAGTACAACCGCGCCGCGTCAACGGCGGGCATCCTGACTGCAAAGCACGTGTAAACGGCGCTGCCGCCTGTTTCAGCCGGATTGCGCAGAGGAAATGGCGACGCAGGGATAATCTGTGCTCTTTTCCAAGACCCGAGGACACAACATGATCACCACACCCAGCGGCCTGCAATACGAAGACACCGTGGTCGGACAGGGCGACGTCGCCCGTGCCGGACGCCCGGTCCAGGTCCACTACACCGGCTGGCTCTTCAACAACGGCCAGCAGGGCGCCAAGTTCGACTCCAGCAAAGACCGCGGCCAGCCCTTCGAATTCCCGTTGGGCGCCGGCCACGTGATCCGCGGCTGGGACGAAGGCGTGCAAGGCATGGCGGTGGGTGGCACGCGCCGCCTGGTGATCCCGCCCGAGCTGGGCTATGGCGCGCGCGGTGCCGGCGGGGTCATCCCGCCGAACGCCACCCTGTTGTTCGAAGTCGACCTGCTGGCGGTCTGAGCCGCATGGCCGAGTCCAACAAGCCAGCCATCCTGATCGCACGTGCCGTCTTCCCGGAGGTCGAAGATCGACTGCGGGTCCATTTCGACGTTGAAACCACACCCGCCGGTGTCGTCTGGTCGCAGGACGAACTGGTGCAGAGGCTGCAGGGCAAGGTCGGGGTGCTGACCACCGGCGCAGAGCGCATCGATGCGCAGCTGGTGGCGGCCTGCCCGCAATTGCGCATCGTGGCCAATCTGGCGGTGGGCTACAACAACTTCGACCTGTCTGCCATGAGCGAGGCCGGCGTGCTGGGCACCAACGCGCCTGACGTGCTGACCGAGACCACAGCCGACTTCGGCTTCGCGCTGCTCATGGCCACCGCCAGGCGGATGACGGAAAGCGAACGCTTCCTGCGCGCCGGGCAGTGGAACCAGTGGTCGCTGGACCTGTTTGCCGGCGCCGAGGTACACGGAACGACGCTGGGCATCCTGGGCATGGGCCGCATAGGCCGGGCGATTGCGCGTCGCGGGGCGCATGGCTTCGGCATGCGGGTGATCTATCACAACCGATCCCGGCTGGATGAAGCCGCCGAGGCCGATTGCCGGGCCCGCTACGTCACCAAGGCGCAGCTGCTGGCAGAGGCCGACCATCTGGTGCTGGTGCTGCCCTACACCCCCGCGGCCCACCACAGCATCGGCGCAGCCGAGATCGCGCAGATGAAGCCGACCGCCACGCTGATCAACATCGCGCGCGGCGGCATTGTCGACGACGCGGCGCTGGCTGCGGCGCTGCGTGAGCGGCGCATCGCGGCGGCCGGGCTGGACGTGTTCGAAGGGGAACCCAGGGTGCATCCGGACCTGCTGACCGTGCCCAACGTGGTGCTCACACCCCACATTGCCAGCGCGACGCTGCCTACCCGCATGGCCATGGCCATGCTCGCAGCAGACAACCTCATCGCCTACCTGACCACCGGTCGGGCATTGACGCCCCTCAATCCCGACGTGATCAAGGGCAGGACGTGAGCGATTCCATGGGGTTCTGGGCCTTGCTGTTGCTGGCCGCTGCTCAGCTGGTGTTGCTGTTGTGGCTGGCGCTGCGGCGCGCGCCGGTGGATGCCGAAGGCAGGGCGCGGCTTCAACAGTTGTCGGACGCCCTGCAGCAGCAGTCGCAGCAAAGCGCTCAACGGCTCGAACGCATGGAAAGCGAACTGCGGCGCGAGGTGGGGGAAAACGCCCGCGCCGGGCGACAGGAGCTGCAGCAGACGCTCACGGTCTTCCAGGACACTTTGTCGCGGCAATCGGCTGAGGCCACCCGGACGCAGAACACCCAGCTCGATGCCTTTGCCCAGCAGCTGCTGCAACTGCGTGGCACCCTGGGTGACACCCTGACCCAGCAGTTGCAGGCCATCAGCCTGGGCATGTCACAGCAGGCAGCCGAAGCCACGCGCACACAGAATGCCCAGATCGATGCGTTCGCACAGCAGCTGCTGCAGTTGCGCGGCACGTTGGGCGACACCCTGACTCAGCAGCTCAAGGCCCTGATGGAGAGCAACGAGCGGCGCCTTGCCGAGATGCGCGCCACGCTGGAAGCCCAGATAGGCCAGCTGCAGACCAGCAACGCCGCGAAGCTCGACGAGATGCGCGCCACCGTCGACGAAAAGCTGCACGCCACACTGGAGGCACGCCTCGGGGAGAGCTTCAAACAGGTGGCCGAGCGGCTGGAGCAGGTGCACAAGGGGCTGGGCGAGATGCACAGCCTGGCCCAGGGTGTGGGCGACCTCAAGCACCTGCTGACCAACGTCAAGACGCGGGGGATGTTCGGTGAAGCCCAACTGGGTGCCCTGTTGGAGCAGGTGCTGTCCCCCGAGCAGTACGCCATGCAGGTCTCCACCCGACCTGGCAGCCGCAATATGGTCGACTTTGCCATCCGGCTTCCTGGTCGCGGGGACGATGGCGCGCCCTGCTGGCTGCCGGTCGATGCCAAGTTCCCCAACGAGGACTACGAGCGCCTGCTCGATGCCCAGCAAAGGGCCGACGCAGATGGCGCCGAACTCGCCGCCCGCGCGCTGGAGCAGCGCATTCGCCTTGAGGCCAAGTCCATGGCCGAGAAGTACCTGGAGCCCCCTCACACCACCGACTTCGCGATCCTGTTCCTGCCCACCGAAGGTCTCTATGCCGAGGTGCTGCGTCGTCCAGGCCTGATGGAAGCCCTGCAGCGTGAACACCGCGTTACCCTGGCCGGTCCGACCACGCTGATGGCCATGCTCAATTCGCTGCAGATGGGTTTTCGCACCCTGGCGCTGGAGAAGCGCAGCTCCGAGGTCTGGCAGGTGCTGGGCGCCGTCAAGACCGAGTTCGGCAAGTTCGGTGAGGTGCTGGCCAAGGTCAAGAACCAGACGCAGACTGTGCTCAATACACTGGATGCGGCAGAGGTCCGCAGCCGGGCCATGGGGCGGGCGCTGAAGACGGTGGAAGCCCTGCCGCAGGACAGGGCACAGTCATTGCTGCCGCTGGAACCCTCAGACCGCGACCCCGCTTGAAACCTGGTACCCGTACCGCCCTGGCGCGGCTGATTGCTGCCCAGATCAGCGTGCATGCGTGCATGACAGGGTTTCGCATGGCTGCGCCCCTGATGGCCCTGCGGGAGGGCTACAGCGCAGCGGCGGTCGGTGTGCTGCTGGCACTGTTTGCGCTGGCACAGGTGTTTCTGGCCTTGCCGGCCGGCCGGTTTGCGCAGCGGTACGGCCTGCACCGGCCTTTTGTGCTGGCCAGTGGGGTGGCCACCGTCGGCGCCCTGATGGCGGTGGCGATTCCGAAGTTCTGGGTACTTTGCCTGACTGCGCTGACCTGTGGTGCCGCGGTCTGCCTGGCGATGATCGCCCTGCAGCGGCATGTGGGCCACATGGCCCGCGATGCCACCGAGTTGCGGCAGGTCTTCAGCTGGGTGGCCATTGGTCCTTCGATCTCCAATTTTCTGGGTCCGTTCGCGGCTGGCGTGCTGATCGATGCGTCGGGCTTTCGTGCCGCCTACCTTCTGCTGGCCCTGCTGCCTTCGCTGGCATGGTGGTGGGTGCGTCGCGTGCCCGAGCACCCGGCCGAATCGGTCGGAGATCCGGATTCCGGAGGTTCGTCGTGGAACCTGCTGCGCGACAAGCCCTTCCGCAACCTGATGTGGATGAACTGGATGCTCTCATCCTGCTGGGACGTGCACACCTTTCTGGTGCCCGTGCTGGGGCATGAGCGTGGGCTTTCGGCCACGGCCATTGGCTCCGTGTTGGGCGCCTTTGCCCTGGCAGCCACCGCCATCCGGCTGCTCATGCCCTGGCTGGCCGCGCGACTGCACGAGGGAACGGTCATCGGCATCGCCATGGTCAGCACGGCTTTGTTGTTCGGGTTGTATCCGCTGGCGCAGGCGGCCTTGACCATGGGCCTGCTGTCGGTCCTGCTGGGTGTGGCGCTGGGGTCGGTCCAGCCCATGGTGATGAGTACCCTGCACCAGATCACTCCCAGGCACCGGCATGGCGAGGCGCTGGGCCTGCGCTCCATGGCCATCAACGGCTCCAGCGTGCTCATGCCGCTGCTGTTCGGTTCGGCGGGGGTGCTGGTGGGCGTGGCTGGTGTGTTCTGGACGGTTGGCGCGGTGGTGGGGGTGGGTTCCCGGCTGGCCTGGGGCATGCGGTCTGCCCAGGTTCCGCCCCAGAGGCTATGAGCTCCAGCTGTGCGTCTGCACCCATTGACAGGTAAATGACAGGGTGATTGGGAACATTGGCGTTCGGTGCTCAGAAAAAACGGGAACTATCCTGAAATCACCCGCTCTACTTCAAGATTGCTGGGGTCTGACCATGGGCCGCCAAGCACAATGACCCCATAACGACACGCGCCGACCCACCAGAACATGGCCCGAAGCCCAGCCACCACCTCCGACGCTCCGCCGATGGGCATGACGGCCAAGGCGGCGTTCGCCATGCTGCCCTTGGCGACCCTGCTGTGTGTGCTGTGGCTTGCCGTTGAAGTCAATCTGCCGGCGGTCTGGTCCTGGTCCTGGGTACCGGCGCTCGGGGTCAGCCTGGACTTTCGCGTCGACGGCCTGTCCCTGCTGATGCTGCTCATGATCACCGGGGTGGGGACAGCGGTGTTCGTTTACGCCGGTGGTTACCTGGAAGGTCACCCCCAGCAGCGGCGCCTGTTCGTGCTACTGACGCTGTTCATGATCGCCATGATCGGCTGCGTCACGGCCGACAACCTGATCGTGCTGTTCCTGTTCTGGGAGATGACCAGCCTCATTTCCTTCCTGCTGGTCGGCTTCAACCATGAAGAGTCAGGCAGCCGCAAGTCCGCGCAACAGGCTTTGCTGGTCACGGGTACCGGCGGCCTGGCCTTGCTGGCCGGCTTCATTGTGCTCGGGCATGCCATGGACACGCTGTCGGTCAGCACCATCGTGGCTCGGCTGCCCGATCTGGAGCCCACGCCGGCACTGACCACCGCGCTGGTTCTCATCCTGGTGGGCGCCTTCACCAAGAGCGCGCAGTTTCCGTTCCATTTCTGGCTGCCCAATGCCATGTCGGCACCGACGCCCGTGTCGGCCTATCTGCACTCGGCCACCATGGTCAAGCTGGGGGTCTATTTGCTGGCCAGGCTGGACCCCGGATTCGGCGAGTGGGTGCTCTGGGAATGGGCTCTGAAGGGGGTCGGCTCCCTCACGGCCGCCTGGGGAATGGTGCTGGCCCTGCGCGAGCGCGATCTCAAGCGTATCCTGGCCTGGTCCACAGTGGCCACGCTGGGCACGCTGGTGATGCTGGTCGGCCTGAGAGGGGAGGGCGCGACCGTGGCGGTGGGCGCCCTGCTGCTGGCGCACGCGCTGTACAAGGCACCGCTGTTCTTCGTCGCTGGCAACATCGACCACGGCACCGGCACCCGGGTCATCGACCGACTGGGCAACCTTCGACATGCCATGCCCTGGACAGCGGCTGCGGCACTGATCGCGGGAGCCTCGATGGCGGGCATGCCCATGTCTTTCGGATACATCGCCAAGGACATCATCCTGTCGGCCAAGGGTGGGGACGATGTTTTTGTGTTTGCCCGTGCGGCCAATACCGTGTTCGGCGCCATTGCAGTGGCTGTGGCCGCGGTGGCTGCGATCCGTGTCTTCTGGCGCCATCCGGGCAACAACGAAACGCCCGAGGCCCATGAGGGTGGCCTCGCGCTGGTGGCTCCGCCCCTCATCCTGGCCCTGGTGGGCGTGCTGCTGGGCGTGTTTCCTTTCTTTGTCCAGGAGCTGATTGCCGAGGCGTCGGTGGCCATGACGCCAGGTACCGAAGCGGTGGTGGTGGGCCTGGCGCTGGAGCTGGGTCCGGCCATGTTGTCCGTGGCGGTGACCTTGGGCGTGGGCTTGGCGGTCTACCTGTTCTGGGATCCTCTGCACCGGATGTTCGAGCGCGTGGCAGCGGTGGTCGGGCCGGTGGGCATGGCCACTCAATATGAGAGGGCTCTGCATGGCATTCCTCGCATGGCTGCAGCCAGCACACGCTGGGTGCAACATGGGCGACTTCCTGGCTATGGCGTGCTGTTGCTGGGAATTGTTGCCCTGCTGACGGCTCTGTTGCTGGTGCAGGCCTGGGATGCCTTCGTATGGCCGGGCTGGGAGCCGGTGTCTGCCGGCTACGTTGGCGCTTGCCTGCTCATCGTGGCAGGCGCGGTGCTGTCGCTGTTCCAGGCCGATCGCTTGGTGCTGCTGCTGTGTGCCGGTCTGGTGGGGTTCGGCAGCGCCGTGTTTTTCCTCTACGTCGGTGCGCCTGACGTGGCATTCACGCAGTTTGTGGTTGAGTCGGTGTTTGTCGTCGTTGTGGCCTCCGTGCTGCTCAAGCTTCGCTTGCAGGGACGCGGGCAGGGCCTGCACGGGGAAGCCTGGCGCCCCACGGCAGCGGTGGTGTCCGTGGCGCTCGGCGCCGTGGTTGCGCTGGTGTTGCTGGTGGCCAGCGCGGTGCCCTTCGACGGGTCGCTGTCGGACTTCTTTGCCAGACAGAGTGTGCCCGCAGCCAATGGGCGCAACGTCGTGAACGTCATCCTGGTGGACTTCCGGGCGCTGGACACCTTGGGTGAAATCACGGTGGTGATGCTGTCCCTGCTGGCCGCCTGGCCGCTGCTGGCCGCCGTGCGCGCCCAGATGCGTTCAGCATCCAGGGACCGCCAGGCATCGAAAGGAGGGCACGCATGAGCCCGCGTCCCGTGATGCTCGATGTGGTGGCGCGCCCCCTTTACTGGGTGATCCTGCTGGCGTCCCTGTGGGTGCTGTTTCGGGGGCACAACGAACCCGGAGGAGGCTTCATCGGTGGTCTGGTTGCAGCCAGTGCCTCGGTGTTGTGGGCCATTGCGCGGGGCAGTGATGCCGCGGCCCGGCGGCTTCCCCTGGGCTCGCCGATGAAGCTGGCAGCTGTCGGCGTCGGCATCGGTGTGCTGTCCGGTCTGCCGGCCTGGTGGATGGGCCAGAGCTTCCTGACCCACTGGTGGGGCACGGTGCCACTGGGCCTGACCGATCTGACCGTGTCCACGGTGCTGCTGTTCGATGTCGGGGTCTACCTGTGTGTGTGGGGCGCGTTGGCGGGGTATGCCCTGGCCCTGTTGGGGCTGGGGGAAGACGGACCCGTGGACGAGGACATGGCAGGTCCACAGAATGACCGGAGGGATTCATGATCTGGCTGCTGGCCATCACGGTGTGGGTGACGGTCTCGGCGGGCGCCTACCTGGCACTTTCGAGGGACGTTTTCCGTTGTGTGCTCGGGCTTGCCATCCTGGGCGCCGCTGCCAACCTCGTGCTGTTTGCGGCGGGTCGTCTCGGTCCGGCCCTGCCGGCGGTGGTTCCGCTGGGTGACGAGGTGCTGGGGTCGGCCGCCAATCCTTTGCCGCAGGCGCTGGTCCTCACTGCCATCGTGATCGGATTTGCGCTCGTGTGCTTTTCGCTCGCCCTCGTGTTGCGCCTGATCCAGCGTACCGGCATCGACGACGCGCTGGAACTGCGCCAGGCCGAGCCACAGCCCACCGACCCGGTCAAGCCACCCTATGCCGGAGAAGGCTTTGACCCGGTCTGGCCCGGGTCGGCTCCCGGAAAAGGAGGGTCGACATGAGCGCTCTGGCGGTCACGCCCGTTCTCGTGCCGCTGGTCACGGTGGTGGCCACGTCCCTCACGCAGCATCAGCCCCGACTTCAGCAGGCGCTCAGCTATGGCGGCGTGTTGCTGTTCCTGGGTTGTGCGTTGGCCCTGGTGGGTGGGGCAGCAGTCGACCAGCCGGCCCAGGCGGTCTTCGGTGGCTGGGGTGTTCCCTTCGGCATCGAGTTCCTGGTGGACCGAACCGGTGCGGCGCTGGTTCTGATCACGGCGCTCATGGGTGCTGCGTCCTTGCTGTTCCTGGCCAGCGACGCCGATCCCGGACCGCGCCATCCGCTGCTGCTGCCCCTGATCCATGGCGTTCTCGCCGGGGTGGGTGGCTCGTTTGCCACCGCTGACCTGTTCAACCTCTATGTGTGGTTCGAGGTCATGCTGATCTGCTCGGTCGGGTTGTTCGCGCTGGGTGGGCGCCCGGACCAGCTGGATGCGACCTTCAAGTACTTCGTGCTGAACCTGTTCGGCACGCTCCTGCTGCTCATGGCCGTGGGCATGGTCTACGCGGTCACCGGTCACCTGAATTACGGCGCCATCGCGCAGGCGATGCCCGAGGTGCCACATGGGGTTGCCACGCTGGTGACTGCCGGTCTGGTGCTGGCCTTCCTGATCAAAGCCGGTGCCTTCCCGATGTTTGCCTGGCTGCCGGCGTCGTATCACACCTTGCCTGCGCCGGTGCTCGCGCTGTTTGCGGGGTTGCTGACCAAGGTGGGTGTGTACGCCGTGCTTCGCACTCTGGGTGACACCATGGCGTCGTCGTCCCAGTTGCTGTACGAGGCCCTGGGCTGGATTGCTGCGGCCACCATGCTGCTGGGGGTGCTCGGTGCGGCCTATCACTGGGACATGCGACGTATCCTGGCCTTTCACATCATCAGCCAGATTGGCTACATCTTGCTGGGCATTGCCCTGGGTAGCGAGGCAGGCAATGCGGCCACACTCTTCTACACCCTGCACCACATCGTGGTCAAAGCCAACCTGTTCCTGATCGCGGCCATCATCTGGCGCCTGACGGGCAGTTACGACCTGCGTCACATCGGCGGACTCTATCGCCTGCGACCAGCACTGGGTGTGCTCTTCCTGATCCCCGCCCTGTCGCTGGTCGGCATTCCGCCACTCTCGGGTTTCTGGGCCAAGTTGCTGGTGTTGCAGGAGGCCATTGCCCAGGGGCGGGTCGCCTGGACGGCCGTGGCCCTTCTGGTCAGTGTGCTGACCCTGTACTCGATGATGAAAATCTGGATGGAGGCTTTCTGGAAGCCGCACCCCGACGCGACCTGGCGCATGCCGGTGTCGACACGCCTGTTGCCGGCCTGGCTGGCCACCATCGGCCTGGCCCTGGTGACGCTGTGCATTGGTCTGTATCCGCAGTGGCTGCTTGACTACAGCATCGCCGCTGCGCAGACCCTGGGAGGTCGATGACATGACAGCATGGGCCTTCAAGCTGATGGCGGCACTGGTGCTGCTCCTGCGCTTCCTCAAGGCGGTGGTGGTGTCAGGCTTTCAGACGGTCGGGGTGATTCTGCGGGCCAGCTTCGGTTCGCGCAGGCCGCCAGCGGCCGCTTTTGTGCGGGTCCGCTTCGCACCCATGAGCGAGCAGGGCGCGGCGCTGCTTGGCTGCATGGTGACCCTCACGCCGGGCACCACCACCATCGACATCGACATGGCGTCGCGCGAACTGCTGCTGCACGTCCTCGATGCCTCGGATACCGACGCCATGGTGGAAGGCATCCGGCGCGACTTCGAGCCAGGCCTGCTCACCCTGTTCGGGAGGTCTTCATGACGAATCTGGCCATTCTGCTGCTTGTCGCCGGGGCGGTGGTGGCCACCGCACTGGCCACGCTGCGCATGGTGCAGGGTCCGCGCCATGCCGACCGGATCGTGGCGCTGGACATCTTTCTGGCCGCGGCCATTGCGCTGTGCATCGGTGCATCACTCGCCACCGGCCGCACGGTTTTTCTGGATGTGGCCATCGGCCTGGCTCTGGTCGGCTTCGTGGCCACGGTCGGCTGGGCGCGGCTGGTCGACAAGGGAGGACGCACATGACGGTGCTGGCTGCGGTCCTTGTGGTGGCGGGCGCCTTGCTGCTGGTGCTGGCCGCCTGGGGCGTGGTGGTGTTGCCTGATGCCTTGTCACGCCAGCATGCGGCCACCAAGGCGGGCACGCTGGCCCTGGCCCTGGTGTGCTTTGGCGCCATGCTGCTGGCCCAGGACGGCGGGTGGACCTGGCGCCTGGCCCTGATCCTGGGGTTTCTGCTGGCCACGCTACCGGTGGCCTCGCACCTGCTGGCGCGTGCGGCTGTGCGCGAAGCCGGTCACGAATCGGACCTGGCCAACGCGCCGGTCGTCGGACGGGACCCGCACGGGCGCTGAGTCCGCCTCTGGCCTTCGCCAGAAGAGGCTTCCACCGCCTTCACTACAATCGGTCACTCTTTTTGCGCGCCCCCGGGTGGCGCCAGTGTGTCTTGCGCGCACAGGACGCCCATATCTAAACCAAAAGACCCAAGAGACGCCGTGCAACTGCTGCTGATTGTTCTGCTCCCCCTGGTGGTGGGAACGCTGGTCACCTGGTGGCTGGGCTCCCGCTCCCGCGCACTCACGGCCGTGGCGGCCGCGCTTGTCACGGCCACCAGCCTCGGGTTGCTGCTCTCGATGTCACCCGCCGTGTTCGATGGCCAGGAGCTGCTGGAGTTCCAGCCCTGGGTGCCCGAAATCGGGCTGAACCTCGGTTTCCGGCTGGACGGCCTGTCACTGATGTTTGCCGGCCTCATCATGGGCATCGGTCTGCTGATCATCCTGTACGCCAGCTATTACCTGAGCCCGCAGGATTCGGCAGCCAAGTTCTATGCCGTCATGATGCTGTTCATGGCCGCCATGCTGGGCGTGGTGCTGTCGGACAACCTGCTGCTGCTGGTGGTGTTCTGGGAGCTCACCAGCCTGTCGTCCTTTCTGCTGGTGGGCTACTGGAGCCACCGGGCCGACGCCCGCGCCGGTGCCCGGCAGGCGCTGGCGGTCACCGGCGGCGGTGGCCTGGCCATGCTCGGCGGATTCGTTCTGCTGGGCCAGATTGCCGGTACCTTTGAACTGAGCGAGATGGTCGGGCGTGCGGCCGAGATCCAGGCCGATCCGCTGTTCGTGCCAGCCCTGCTGCTGATCCTGCTCGGTGCATTCACCAAGAGCGCGCAGTTTCCGTTCCACTTCTGGCTGCCCGATGCCATGGCCGCGCCCACACCGGTCTCGGCCTACCTGCACTCGGCGACCATGGTCAAGGCCGGGGTGTTCCTGCTGATGCGGATGTACCCGGTGCTGGCCGGGTCGGGCTGGTTCGAGGTGATCGTCACGACCACTGGGCTGGTGACGGTGCTGTTCGCCGCCTTCATCGCTCTTTTCAAGCACGACCTCAAGGGATTGCTGGCCTATTCGACGGTCAGTCACCTCGGCCTGGTCACCTTCCTGGTGGGGCTGGGCTCACCGCTGGCTGCGGTGGCGGCGGTGTTCCACGTGCTCAACCACGCCACGTTCAAGGCGTCACTGTTCATGATTGCGGGCATCGTGGACCATGAGACCCATTCGCGCGACATGCGTCAGCTGGGTGGGCTCTACCGGCTCATGCCCTGGACTGCCACGTTGTCCATGGTGGCGGCCGCGTCCATGGCCGGTGTGCCGCTGACCAACGGTTTCCTGTCCAAGGAAATGTTCTTCACCGAGGCTGTGGTCGGCACCGCCGGGCCCTGGTCCTGGCTGGTGCCGGCACTGGTGACCGTGGCGGGTGTCTTCAGCGTGGCTTATTCGCTGCGTTTTGTGCACGACACCTATTTCAACGGCCCGATAGGGGATGTTCCGAACACACACCCGCACGAGCCACCGCTGGGGATGAAGCTGCCAGCCATGCTGCTGGTGTCCTTGTGCATCCTGGTGGGTCTGCTGCCGGCCATCACCTTTGGACCGCTGGTGGACGTGGCCGCCACGGCACTGGTGGCCCGACCCTTGCCGGAATACAACCTCTCGATCTGGCACGGCTTCAATCTGCCGCTGCTCATGAGCGTGATCGCCCTGGTGGCGGGTATTGGCCTGTATCTGTGGCTGGCGCGCGGGCGCTGGCTGCACCGGATCAGTTCGGAGGACTGGTTCGGACCAGCCACCGGTCGGCAGCTGTTCGAGTCATCGATCAATGGTCTGTTCAGCTTGGCGGGTCGCATATCGGGCCGGCTGGAAAACGGCTCGCTGCAGCGATACCTGGCCTGGCTGGTGGCCGCCGCCATCGTGGTGGGCGCCGCACCGCTGCTGGGCAGCGGTATCGGGACCGGCTCTCGGGAGCTGTTGCCCGCGAACCCGCTCGCGGTGGCCATCTGGCTGCTGTTGCTGGCCACCTGCGTGGCACTGACCGTATCCCACCACAAGCGCTTCCTGGCCGTAGTGCTGGTCGGGGTGGTCGGACTGGCTGCATCGCTGGCCTTTGTCAGCCTTTCGGCACCCGACCTGGCCCTCACCCAGCTGTCGGTGGAGCTGGTCTCGACCGTGCTGCTGCTGATGGGCTTGGCTCTGTTGCCGCAACACTCGCCACGCGAATCTTCAGCCACGCGCAAGCTGCGCGATGCCGTCCTGGCACTGGCCGGCGGGGCGGGCATGACCTGGATCGCCTGGGTCCTGCTGACCCGTGACCACAGCTCGATTTCCTGGTTCTTCCTGGAGAACGCCATTCCACTTGGCGGCGGGTCCAATGTGGTGAACGTGATCCTGGTGGACTTCCGGGGCTACGACACCTTCGGCGAGATCACTGTCCTGGGCATCGCGGCCATTGGCGTGCTGGCCCTGATGGAGGGCATGCGCACCCGGCGTCCGGTGGTCGATGAGCATGGCCTGCCCTGGACCTTCCGCGAGCATCCGCTGCTGCTGCGAGTGGCCGCCAACGTGGTGCTGCCGGTGGCGCTGGTGTTCACCATCTACATCTTCATGCGCGGGCACAACATGCCGGGCGGAGGTTTCATCGCCGGGCTGATCACTGCGGTTGCCCTGGTGCTGCAGTTCATGGCCATGGGGCAGGACCAGGCCGAAGCGCATATGCGTGCCGAGCGCGGCCGGCGTTTCGTCCGCTGGATTGGCGCCGGCCTGGGCATTGCCGGCCTGACCGGCGTGGCCGCTTTCCTGTTTGGCCGACCCTTCCTGACCAGTGCCCATGGCCACCCGCATGTGCCGCTGCTGGGTGAGCTGCCCTTCGCATCGGCCGCACTGTTCGATCTGGGCGTTTACCTCACCGTGGTGGGGGGCACGCTGCTGACCATATCGGTGCTGGGCTCGGCCAGCCAGGAGTCGCCGGCGCCGGCCGGGCGCCAAGGGAGCACCACATGAGCATGGAATTTCTCCTGGCCTCGGGCATCGGTTTTGTCACCGCGTGTGGCATCTATCTGCTGCTGCGTGGGCGCACCTTTCCGGTGGTGCTGGGTCTGTCGCTGATTGGCTACGCCGTCAATGTCTTCATTTTCCTGATGGGGCGGCTGTGGACGGATGCACTGCCCATACTGGTGGGCAACGAGGCGGTGGCTGACCCGCTGCCACAGGCGCTGGTGCTGACGGCCATCGTGATCGGCTTTGCCACCACCGGATTTGTGATCGAGCTGGCCCTGCGCAGCCGCCATGAGAGCGGCAGTGACCACGTTGACGGTCATGAGCCGGGGCATGCGCCCGGGTACGTGCCGAGTCCCTCCGCGAATGACGGGCATGGGGGGCGTTCGTGATGCTGCAAGCGATTCTGGATTTCTGGGCGTTGCATGCCCCGGTCCTGTCGGTCCTGTTGCCGGTTTTCACCGCAGTGCTGCTGCTGTTGCTGGGGGACCATGACGGCATGTCGGCCCAGGGGGGAGGCCATGCGACGGCACGGTTACGCTGGCGCCGGCGCCTGGCGCTGGGCTCCACGTCGCTGGGCCTGGTGATGGCGGCCGGACTGGTGTGGCGCGCCGCCAGTGGTGAGCTGATGGTCTACGAACTCGGCGAGTGGCCGGCACCATTTGGCATTGTGCTGGTGGTGGACCGGCTGTCGGCACTCATGGTGCTGCTCACCACCCTGATTGCATGGCCGGTGCTCTGGTACGCCTGCGGTGGATGGGACACAAGGGGCCGTCATTTTCACGCCATCTTCCAGTTTCAGTTGATGGGGCTGTGTGGCGCTTTCCTGACGGGTGACCTGTTCAACCTGTTCGTGTTCTTCGAGGTGCTGCTGATTGCCTCGTACGTGCTGTTGTTGCACGGGCAGGGGCGTGAGCGGCTGCGAATGGGTGTGCACTATGTGGTGCTCAACCTGGCCGCTTCGGGCCTGTTTCTCGTGGGTCTGGCGATGGTGTATGCCACTACCGGCACGCTGAACATGGCCGATGTGGCTCTGCATGTGGCGTCGCTGCAAGGGGAGGGGCGCATGCTTTTCCAGGCCGCCGCACTCATCCTTCTGGTGGTGTTCGGACTCAAGGCCGCGCTGGTGCCGCTGTACTTCTGGCTGCCTGGGACCTATGCCGCCGCCTGTGCACCGGTGGCGGCGCTGTTTGCCATCATGACCAAGGTGGGGGTCTACAGCATCATCCGCATGCACTGGGTGATTGTCGGCATTGATGCGGGCGAGGCGTCCTTCACCGCACAGCCCTGGCTGTTGCCGCTGGCCTTGATGACCAGTGTGCTGGGTGTGCTAGGAGCTCTGGGCGCGCACACCATGGGGCGTCTGGTGGCCTACCTCACGGTGTCGTCGGTGGGCACCATACTGGCCGGCGTCGGACTGTTCACACCCGAGACCCTGTCGGCATCGCTCTACTACACATTGCACAGCACGGTGGTGATTGCGGGCCTGTTCCTCTTCGTCGAACTGGTGGCTGCGCAGCGCGGTGCAGCCTGCGACCGGCTGCAACCGGCTGCCGCGGTGCGCGAGCCAGTGCTGCTGGGCGTGATGATGCTGTTCGGCGCCGCCTCGGCCGCCGGGCTGCCGCCCTTGCCCGGTTTCATTGGCAAGCTCATGATCCTGGAGAGCAGTTCCGGCCTGCCTGCCCAAGCCTGGGTCTGGACGGTGGTGCTCGTGGTGGGCTTTCTGACCATCATCGGTCTGGCCCGGGCCGGTGTGGTGGTTTTCTGGCATGTTCAACCCGATGCCAATACCCACGACGCGGGACGCAGTCCGCACATGCTCGGTGCGGCCGCGTCCTTGATGGTGCTGACGGTGCTGATGGCGGTGTTCGCCTCGCCGATCAAGCGCTACACCGACGCGACCGCGCAGCAGCTGGTCGACAAGGCGTTTTATGCCGAGACCATCCTCAAGCGACAGGGCGGTGTCGACCTGCGCACCACCTTGCCCTACGACGGATCGAGGGGTCCCTTTGAGCGACCGGAACCCCTGGTGAAGGAGACCGAATGAAGGATACGTTCACCGTTTCGATCGGGCGGCGCTGGTTCCCGCACCCGGTGCTGTCGCTGCAGCTGGGCGTGAGCTGGCTGGTGCTGGTGCACAGCGTGGCCCTTGTCCACTGGCTCTCGGCCCTGCTCGTCGCATGGGCCGTGCCGCGGATGTTGGCCCCCTTCCTGGGCGATGCCAGCCGCATTCACTGGCCGACCACGGTACGCCTGATCCTGACCGTGCTGTGGGACATCGTGGTGGCCAACATCACGGTGGCCCGCATCACGCTGGGGTCGATGCAGAAGCCCCGTCCTGCCTGGCTGCGCGTGCCGCTCGATACCGACCATCCACGGGTCAATGCGCTGTTTGCCAGCATCATCACCATGACGCCCGGAACGGTGTCGATGACCATATGTGAAGAGCGCCGCGAGATCGTGGTGCATGCACTGGACTGCGATGACGAGCAGGGGATGGTCATGGACATGAAGGCGCGCTACGAAGCCCCCCTGATCAGGATCTTCAGGCTGCCCTCGGGTGGCCGCCAGGACAGTTCGAAAGGTGACGTATGAGCCCCCTGCTTGACTTTGCCCTGAACGCCGGCATGCTGAGTGTGGCGCTGGCCGTCCTTCTGTGCAGCTGGCGGCTTCTCAAGGGGCCCGAAATTGCTGACCGTGTGCTGGCCCTGGACACGCTGTACATGAGTGTGGTGGCCCTCATCATCCTGCTGGACATGCGCTGGGACACCGTGCTGCTGTTCGAGGCCGCCTTGCTGGTGGCCATGTTGGGTTTTGTCTCGACCGTGGCGCTGGCACGCTACATCAACCGCGGTGACGTGGTCGAGTGATGCGAACAGGGAGAAACTGACATGAACGCCTGGTTCGAAAACGCGGCCGCCATCCTGATTCTGGTCGCCAGCTTCTTCCTGCTGGTGGGTGCCATCGGGTTGGTGCGCTTTCCCGATTTCTACATGCGCCTGCATGCACCGACCAAGGCATCCACGCTGGGTGTTGGAGGCATGCTGATCGCCTCCATGCTGGTCACCTACACGCACGGCTACCCGGGCATCGCCGAGCTGCTGATCACGCTGTTCGTTTTTGTGACCGCGCCCGTGTCGGCGAACCTGATGGGCGAGGCCGCACTGCACCTGAAGCTGCGGTCGACGGCACCGGTGCCTGCCGACGCGGTGCCGGAGCGGCGGCCGGCAGACTGAATCCCAGGCCGGCCAGGTACCGGTCCATGACCTGCGTGCCCACCGAGACCAGGTCATGGTCCTCGGTGTCCAGCAACCAGTTGTCCAGAATGCCCGACAGGATGGCCTTGAGTCCGAGTGCGGCCGTGCGGGCGTCGACGGGCAAGGTGATTCCGGCATCATCGGATGCGATTTCGAACTCCTGCGTCAGATAGCGCAGGTATTCGTCGCGCCACCGAAGCTTGCGCTCCCGCACGGCCAGCATTTCGCCATTGAACTCGACCTGCTGCGTGGCAATCAGGAACACCCGTCGCGCCTGGTCGTCGGCGGCGGTCCTGCTCAGGGCCGTCAGCACCGAGATGCGCAGCCGCTGCAGCGGCGCCTCCACTGCCTGGGCCGCGTTGATCGACTGCTCCATGGGCAAGGTCACCCGCTCCATCATGGCATTGAACAGGTCGGCCTTGTCCTGAAAGTGCCAGTAAATCGCGCCGCGTGTGGTGCCGGCCGCGCTGGCAATGTCCTGCAGCGAGGTGCGCGAGACGCCGCGCGCGAGAAACAGCTGTTCGGCTGCATCCAGCAGGGCGGTGCGGGTGGCTTCGGCGTCGGCTTTGGTGCGGCGGACCATGTGGGTTGCTGGTTGGCGAGAAACCCCATGAATATACATACATTCGCGAGTGTATGTATACTCCCGCTCCTTCCACAGGGTCTTTTGCTGCAAGAGGTTCGCATGCCGTCCGATTCACCAGTCTCCTTCGCCCGCGCCTGGAGGCGTCCACTGATTCTGCTGCCCCTGATGGCGGCGCTCGCCGCGTGCGGTCAGGGCGACGCGCCAACCGCTGCGACGCCAGGCGGTGGTATGCCAGCCCCGGAGGTCGGGGTTGTCACCGTCACGCCGGGCGAGGTCGGGCTGCTGAGTGAGTTGCCCGGTCGCCTGGAGGCTTCGCGCATCGCACAGGTTCGGGCCCGGGCAGCGGGCATTGTTCAGCGGCAGGTGTTCACCGAGGGCAGCGATGTCAAGGCAGGGCAGGTGCTGTTCCAGATCGACGCGGCGCCCTACGAAGTGGCGCTGCAGACCGCCAGGGCCAGCCTGGCTCGTGCCGAGGCCAACCTGGCCCAGGCCCGGGCGCTGGCCGAACGTTACGCGCCGCTGGTCGCCGAGAACGCCATCAGCCAGCAGGAGTTCGCCAACGCACAGGCCGCACGACAGGTGGCTGAGGCGGACGTGGCCGCGGGGCGAGCGGCGGTCCAGACCGCCACCATCAACCTGGGCTATGCCCGGGTGACCGCGCCGATTGCCGGGCGCATCGGCCGTTCCCTGGTCACGGAAGGGGCGTTGGTGGGGCAGGGCGAGGCCACGCCACTGGCGGTTATCCAGCAGGTCAACCCGCTGTATGTCAACTTCACCCAGTCGGCATCCGAGGCCTTGCGCCTGCGCCGCGCGCTCGAGTCCGGACAGCTCAAGGCGGCCGGGCAAGGCGCTGCCGAGGTGCGTGTGGTCCTTGACGATGGGACGGAACACCCCCAGGCGGGGCGCCTCCTGTTCTCCGACCTATCGGTGGACGCCACCACCGGTCAGGTCAGCCTCAGGGCCGAGTTGCCGAACCCGGGGGGTCAACTGTTGCCAGGTCTCTATGTGCGCGTTCGGCTGGTCCAGGCCGCGGCCGCCAATGCCATTACCCTGCCGCAGCAGGCGGTCAGCCGATCGGCCCAGGGCGATGCCGTGCAGGTGGTCAAGCAGGACGGTCTGGTCGAACGGCGCAAGGTGAAGATTGGCGGACAGCAGGGCGGCCAGTGGATTGTGCTGGACGGGCTTGAAGCCGGCGAACAGGTCATGGTCGACGGATTCCAGAAACTGCAGATGATGCCCCCGGGGACGCCTGTGAAGGCCGTGCCCTGGACGCCGGCCGGCAAGTAAGGAGTTGCCGGTATGGCCCGTTTCTTTATTGACCGCCCCATCTTCGCGTGGGTGATCGCGTTGTTCATCATGGTGGCAGGCGCGGTCTCCATCACCCAGCTGCCCATCTCCCAATACCCGCCGGTGGCGCCGCCGTCCATCGTCATCAGCGCGGCCTACCCGGGTGCTTCAGCCCAGACGCTTGAGGAAAGCGTCATGTCCGTCATCGAACAGGAGATGAACGGATCTCCCGGCCTGATCTACATGGAGTCCGTGACCCAGGCCAACGGTACCGGCCAGATCACCTTGAGCTTCGAGCCGGGCACCAACGTCGACCTGGCGCAGGTGGACGTGCAGAACCGGCTGGCGCGAGCCACGCCACGTCTGCCTTCGGCGGTCACCCAGCAGGGCGTGCGTGTCGACAAGGCCCGCAACAACTTCCTGCTGTTTGCCATTCTCTCCAGCGATGACCCTTCTCTGGATCCGGTGGCCCTGGGCGACTACGCCTCGCGCAGCGTCGTGCCTGAACTGCAGCGCCTGCCCGGTGTCGGGCAGGCCCAGCTGTTCGGTACCGAGCGTGCCATGCGCATCTGGATTGACCCGGCCAGATTGCTGGGCTTCAACCTGAGTGCGGCGGATGTGACCAATGCCATCCGGGCCCAGAACGCGCAGGTTTCGGCCGGCGAGATCGGGGCCCTGCCCAACGTGGCTGGTCAGAGCATCGCGGCCACCGTGGTGGTCAAAGGCCAGCTGAGCAGCGTCGAGCAGTTCGGCAACATCGTGCTGCGCGCCAGCAGCGATGGTTCGACCGTGCGCCTCAAGGACGTGGCCCGCATCGAACTCGGGGCGCAGGCCTACGCCACTTCGGCGCGTCTGAATGGCAAGCCATCCACCGGCATCGGTGTCCAGCTGTCGCCCAGTGGCAATGCGCTGGCCACCGCAGAGGCCGTCCGAAACAAGATGGCAGAGTTGGAGCGCTTCTTTCCCGAGGGCGTGGATTGGGCCATTCCCTACGACAGCTCGCGCTTCGTGAAGATCTCCATCCAGCAGGTTGCCCTCACACTGGCCGAAGCCGTGGCGCTGGTGTTTCTGGTGATGTTCCTGTTCCTCCAGAACTGGCGATACACCATCATTCCGACCCTGGTGGTGCCCGTGGCTTTGCTGGGGACCTTCGCCGGGTTGATGGCGCTGGGTTTCTCCATCAACGTTCTGACCATGTTCGGCATGGTGCTGGTGATTGGCATCGTGGTGGACGATGCCATTGTCGTGGTCGAGAACGTCGAGCGCATCATGAGCGAGGAGGGTCTTCCTCCACTGGAGGCCACCCGCAAGGCCATGGGCCAGATCTCGGGCGCCATCATCGGTATCACCGTGGTGCTGATCTCGGTTTTTGTACCTTTGGCCTTCTTCAGCGGGTCGGTCGGCAACATCTACCGCCAGTTCGCTGCAGTCATGGGCATGTCCATCGCCTTCTCGGCCTTCATGGCCCTGTCGCTCACCCCGGCCTTGTGCGCCACCCTGCTCAAGCCGGTCGAAGCCGGACACGCCCACGCCAAGACAGGCTTCTTCGGCTGGTTCAACCGGGGGTTCGCGCGCACGGCCCGTGGCTATGAGAGCGGTGTCGCCAAGGTGTTGCCCCGGGCAGGGCGCGCGCTGGTGATCTACCTTGCCATCGTGGCAGCCGCGGCGGTGGTCTACACGCGCCTGCCGACGTCCTTCCTGCCCAACGAAGATCAGGGAACGCTGCTGGTCAACGTGCAGTTGCCTCCCGGAGCCACCCAGGAGCGCACGCTGGAGGTGATGAAACAGGTCGAGGGCTTCATGCTGGAGCAGCCCGAGGTGCAGAGCATGGTAGGGGTGCTGGGCTTCAGCTTCTCCGGACAGGGGCAGAACGCTGCGCTGGCTTTCGTCACCCTCAAGGACTGGGCCGAGCGCACCGGCCCTGGCAGCTCGGCCGGCGCCCTGGCCGGTCGGGCCTTTGGTGCCTTGTCGGGCATTCGCGACGCCTTCATCTTCCCACTCAGCCCTCCACCCATTCCCGAACTGGGCGCGTCTTCCGGCTTCAGCTTCCGGCTTCAGGACCGTGCCGGTCTGGGGCGTGAGGCGCTGATCGCGGCACGCAACCAGATGTTGGGTATGGCCTCCCAGAGCAACCTGCTCACCCAGGTTCGTCCCGATGGTCTGGAAGATGCGCCTCAACTCCAAATCGACATCGACCGAGACAAGGCCAACGCCCTGGGCATTGGTTTCGAGAGCATCAGCAACGCCATCGGCACGGCGCTGGGTTCCACCTATGCCAATGACTTTCCCAATGCGGGCCGCCTGCAGCGTGTCGTGGTGCAGGCCGATGCTGCGGCGCGTATGCAGCCCGAGGACGTGTTGCGCATCAATGTGCTGAACAACCGCGGCCAGGCCGTACCACTGTCTGCCGTGGCCACCACCCAGTGGATCACCGGTCCGATGCAGACCGTGCGCTACAACGGCTACCCGTCCATGCGCATCAGCGGCAGCGCCGCACCGGGCGTGAGCACGGGTCAGGCCATGGCCGAGATGGAGGCGCTGGCCGCGCGTCTGCCGCAGGGTTTTGGCTTCGAATGGACGGGTCAGTCGCGTGAAGAAAAGCTGGCTGGCGCACAGGCCATCATCCTGTATGCCTTCGCCATCCTGGCCGTGTTCCTGTGCCTGGCCGCGCTCTACGAGAGCTGGACGATCCCGCTGTCTGTGATCCTGGTGGTGCCCCTGGGCGTGCTGGGTGTGTTGCTCGCCACCCTGTTGCGTGGGTATTCCAATGACGTGTACTTCCAGGTCGGGTTGATCACCATCATCGGGTTGTCGGCCAAGAACGCCATCCTGATCATCGAGTTCGCCAAGGACCTGCAAGCCCAGGGCAAGGGGGTGATCGAGGCAGCGCTGGAGGCCGCGCACCTCCGATTCCGTCCCATCGTCATGACATCGCTGGCCTTCACGCTGGGTGTGGTGCCGCTGTTCCTCGCCACGGGCGCCGGCTCGGCCAGTCAGCGCGCCATTGGAACGGGCGTGGTCGGTGGCATGCTCACCGGCACCGTGCTGGCGGTCATATTCGTTCCGGTCTTTTTCGTGGTTGTCCGCTCCATCTTCAAGGGCAGCCATCGCCAGAACCGCATTCACGCCGAGCAGGCGGCCCACATGGGGGTTCATTCCGATGTCCGCTGAACAAGATCTGGCCCGTTGGGCACCCCGATGGCGCCTGGCGCCCATTTCGCTGGCCATGGCCTTGCTGTTGTCGGCCTGTTCCTTCACGCCGGAATACGAACGGCCCGAGGCACCGGTTCCCGCACGGTTCACTGGTGACTCGCCAGCGACCGCAGGGCAGGTCTTGCCGACTTGGTCCGACTTTGTCGGCGACGCGCGCCTGCGCGAACTGGTCCGGTTGTCACTGACCAACAACCGTGACCTGCGCCTGGCCATGGCCAATGTGGACCTGGTCCGGGCCCAGTACCGCATCCAGCGAGCCAACGAGGCGCCGACGGTCAACCTGGGTGCCACCGGCAACCGCCAGACCCGGGAGGGTGGTGACATCAGCAGCGCCTACACCGCGGGCTTGATGGTCAGCGCCTGGGAGATCGATTTCTTCGGACGCCTGGCCAGTCTCAGTGAGGCGGCGCTGGCGCAGTTCATGGCCAGCGAGGAAGCTGCCCGCGCGGCCCAGACCAGCCTGGTGGCCTCGGTGGCCAGCACCTGGCTTGCCCTGCAGGTGGATGACGAGTTGCTGGCCCTGACGCGCAGCACGCTGCAGACACGCGAGGACGCCTTGCGCCTGACACGCCTGCGTTTTGACAATGGCGCGGCGTCGGCGCTCGACCTGCGCCAGGCCGAGTCGCTGACCGCTGCGGCCCGGGCCACCCTGGCCCAGCAACAGCGACAGCGCAGCCAGCGGCTCAATGCCCTGACCTTGCTCGCCGGTCAATCCATACCTGAGAGCCTGCTGCCCGGACCCGTCGAGGCCAGGCAGATGTCAGCGCTGGCCGATGTGCCCGAAGGCCTGCCCTCGGACCTGCTCGAGCGCCGCCCGGACATCCGCCAGGCCGAGCAGCAGCTCAGGGCGGCCAATGCAAACATCGGAGCGGCGCGTGCGGCTTTCTTTCCGCGCATATCGCTCACCGCTTCGCTGGGGTCTGCCAGCACCGAGCTCTCCGGCCTGTTCCGAAACGGTTCCTGGGGTTTCACACTGGCGCCGCAGGCCATGTTGCCAATCTTCGACCTGGGGCGCAACCAGGCGGCGCTGGATGCGTCACGGGTGTCGCGGGAAGCCGCTGTGGCTCAGTACGAAAAGGCCATTCAGACGGCCTTCCGTGAAGTGTCGGATGCCTTGGCTGGGCGCACCACGCTCGATGAGCAGCTGACCGCGCAGGAGGCACTGGTGCAGGCGGAAGCTGAACGCCTGCGCTTGGCCGACTTGCGCTACCGCAACGGGGTGGCCAGTTTTCTGGACGTGCTCGATGCACAGCGTTCGCTGTTTGCGGCCCGCCAGGCTCTCAGCCAGACCCGGCTGGCCCGGCAGCTCAACCAGGTCGATCTGTATCGGGCACTGGGCGGGGGCTGGTCAACCGCAGATCAGGCGCAGCGCGCTTCGCCAGCCGGAAGGTCGTAGAAGCGGACAATGTGCTCCCAGGCCAGCTGGGGGTCATCCACAAAGATGAACAGGTCGAGATCCTCGGCTGAAATGGCCCCTTCCTCGACCAGCACGTTGAAGTCGATCAACCGCTTCCAGTAGTCGGTGCCGAACAGCACGATGGGCACAGGCTTGGCCTTCTTGCACTGCACCAGGGTGATGACCTCGAACAGCTCGTCCAGCGTGCCGAAGCCACCAGGAAACGCGACCAGTGCCTTTGCGCGCATCATGAAGTGCATCTTGCGCAGCGCGAAGTAGTGGAACTTGAAGCTGAGCTCGGGCGTGATGTAGCGGTTTCCGGACTGTTCGTGGGGCAGGGTGATGTTCAGACCGACGTTCAGCGCGCCCTCATCGTGTGCCCCGCGGTTGGCGGCCTCCATGATGCCTGGCCCACCTCCGGTGCAAATGAACAGTTTGTCCTCATGCGGGCATGAGTGGCTGTAGCGGGCCACGATGCGGGCGAACTCACGCGCCTGGTCGTAGTAATGCGCGTTGCGCACCAGGGCACGCGCCTTGACTATGGCGCGGGCGTCACCGCCCGACTCGGCCTCGGCCAGTGCCGCCTGTGCCACTGCCGGCTCGCGAAATCGGGCGCTGCCAAAGACCACAATGGTGTTCTCTATGCCCAGCTCACGCTGGGCCAGATCGGGCTTGAGCAGCTCCAGCTGGAAGCGGATCCCCCGCGTCTCGCGGCGCAACAGGAACTCCGGATCGGCAAAGGCCAGGCGGTAGGCGTCAGGTGCCAGTGATTTGCCGCCGTCGGCGTGGGCTTGCAGTTCGGCCCAGGCATCGGCCAGGCGTCTCTCCTGCAGGTTCTGGTGTTGGACTGGTCGGGTCATGGTGTGATGGGCGCAAGAAGTGACAATGACCTATTGTGCCGCCACGGGCACGGCTGCAGGCTCGTCTACAGGCCCAATGCCAGTGCGAGCGGCACGAACACGATGGCCAGTGCGTTGCCCAGCATGATCATGGCGGCGACTTTGTCGGGTTCCTGGCGGTAGCGTTCGGCCAGCATGAACTGCATGACGGCTGGTGGCAGTGCAGCGAACAGCAGCAGCTGGCCGCGCGCAGCCCCCTCCAGATCCAGCACCCAGACCAGCGGAATGGCGATCAGCAGTCCCAGCAACGGGCGGGCCAGCGCACCCAGTAGCCCCAGCGCCAGGCCGTCGCGCGTCAGCGAGGTCAGTCGCACGCCCAGGGCAAACAGCATCATGGGCAGCAAGGCGTCACCCAGCAGCTTCAGACCCGACAACACCACCTCCGGGGGCCGGACGTCGGTCAAGGCACTGGCGAACCCCAGCGCGGTGCCGATCATCAGCGGACTGGTCAGCAGATCGCGCGTACGGGCCGACGCACTGGTGATGCGTGCCCCCAGCGAAAAATGAAACAGGTTGCTGACAGAAAAAAGCGCCACCGCCGCGCCGAAGTGGGCCGGCCCAAAGGCCAGCAGGGCCAGCGGCAGACCCATGTTGCCGCAGTTGTTGAACATCACCACAGGCACCAGAGTGCGTGGCTGTGCACCAAAGGCCCGCGCCACCGGCCAGGCCAGAAGGCCACTGCCCAGAATCAGCACCGTCCCACCGACCAGCAGCGGCACATGGTCGGCGAGGCGAAAGTCCTTGGCGGCCAGCGCCGAATACACCAGGACCGGTGCCAGCACGTCCAGAGCAATGCGGTTGAACACCGACAGATCGGGCGGACTGCGACGTGCGTACCCATATCCAATGGCCACGATCAGGAAGACTGGGATGATGACGTCGGCGATGCGGGCAATCAGGTCCATGACGTGGAATCAGTCCAGAAAAGGCAGAAGGCCCCGCGGGGCCTTCTTGCAGTCATGCAGGGTCTTTTGATCAGACGCGCTTGCGGTATTCGCCGGTGCGGGTGTCGATCTCGATCTTGTCGCCCTGGTCCACGAACAGCGGCACCGGGATCTCGAAGCCGGTCGCGATCTTGGCCGGCTTGAGCACCTTGCCGGACGTGTCGCCCTTGACGGCAGGCTCGGTCCAGGTGATCTCACGCACCACGCTGGTGGGCAGTTCGACCGAAATGGCCTTGCCTTCATAGAACACCACTTCGACGGCCATGCCGTCTTCCAGGTAGTTCAGTGCGTCGCCCATGTTCTCGGCTTCCACCTCGTACTGGTTGTAGTCGGCGTCCATGAACACATACATCGGGTCGGCGAAATAGGAATAGGTGCACTCCTTGTGGTCCAGGATGATCTGGTCCATCTTGTCGTCGGCCTTGAACACGACTTCGGTACCGATGTTGCCCAGCAGCCCCTTGAGCTTCATGCGGACGGTGGCTGCACCGCGGCCACCGCGGGCGTACTCGGTGCGCAGGACGATCATCGGGTCTTTGCCGTGCATGATGACGTTGCCGGCGCGGATTTCTTGGGCGATTTTCATAGGATTTCCATCGATTGGGCCGCGGGTTCCGTCGCTGGCCGTCGGGCCCGGGAACAGGGATGGTGGTCGCAGTCTGTGCGGCTAGGCAGACGCTGGCGGGCAGGGAGCGCGGAGGCTCCCCACGCGAAGACAATCCAGTATTTTAATCGACAAGTGCTTCTTCCCTTTGGTGCGCCCTGGTCCCAGGCAGCTGTTTCACCGGCGCAGCCACGAATCATCCCTTTGATCGTCTGGGGTGCCATTGGCCTGCGACGCGTCGATACAATGCGCCAGGGCTTGCAAAGCCTAATGCTATAGGCCACTTTTGCGGAGACAGAGGTCGATGGAATCGCGGTTCATGGGGCAGAAGCGGTGGCTTCGCAGGTCTGGCCTTTTGTTGGCCGTGGTGCTGGTGGCGTGTGGCGGTATCGAGGGCGACGGGCAGGGCGCTGCGCCGGCCACCGTGACTTTCCAGACCACGGACAACGGTCAGGGCGGAAGCATCTTGCCGCCGCTGGAGGGCGAGTCCCCGTCCTTGCTCCCGGGTGTCGGTGCGCTGACCCCTACGGACGATAGCGCGCAGCCCCGATCCCATGAGGGCGAATCAGCGATATCCCACACCGTAGTGCCCTCGGGCGGTCAAGGTGGATCCTCATCCATTCGGCCCCGGGACGCATCCCTGTCACCCTTGCCCGTTCTGGTGTCGCTGGGTGCAATGGCAGATGCCGACATTCAGCGGCTGGAAGACGAAAACCGCAAGCGGTCGGACGACGGTGGCCAGCGACGCCTTCGGACGGGACTGGGACGCAAGATTGCACCCCAGTCCGCAGTGTCTCCCGCTGCGGCAGGCGGTGCGCTGCAGTGGCGAACGCTGGGCGATGGAAGCAGGGTCGCGGCGCTGGGCGTCACCACACCAGATGCACGAAGCGTCCGGCTGGGGCTGCGCATAGATGCCCTGCCGGCAGATGCCCGCCTGCGTTTCTATGCACCTGCTGCAGATTCCATGGTCGAGCTGCCAGCACGGCACGTGCTGGCGCGTGTTCAAGCCAAGCGCGAGAGTGCGGTGGTTCAGGGGGGCGGTGTCTTCTGGGCTCCTTCGGTGGCCGGCCCAACCGCTCTGGTCGAGGTTGTCCTTCCGGCCGGTGGCCATACCGCAGGCGTCGCGCTTGGGATTGAGGAAGTCATCCACCAGGTGATGGACACCGCCGAAGCGGGCGCCGCCATGACCGAGAAGCGCCTGTCCCCATCGGTTTCAGGCACCTGCCAGCTCGATTACGTCTGTTCCGTACCCGAGTACGACGCGGCCGACGCCTCGTTGTTTCTCGAGTTCATCGACTACGACAATTTCGGCTATGCCTACTCCGTGTCGTGCTCGGGCATGCTCATCTCGGATGCTGCCCGCACAGGTGCCCCTTACGTGCTGACAGCCGACCATTGCATCTCCACCCCGGCACTCGCCTTCGACACGGACGCCTACCTGTTCTGGCGTTCGACCACCTGCGGCGGTTCCACGGTGGACCCCCGACTGGCGCTCTTTGCGGCGGGCCTGGAGTACCTCTATTCGGAGAACGAGCGCACCGGTACCGACATGGCCCTGCTGCGCCCGAGCAACCAGACCTACCATGTCCCCACGGATGGTCTGCGCCTGGCCGGCTGGACGGCTGCTACGCAAGGAGCAGCGTTGCCCGTGGTCGGCCTGCACCATCCGCAAGGCGATCACCTCATGCGAAGCCTGGGCATGACGGTGAACTCACCCAAGCGCAACTACCTGCGGGTGGTCTGGAATCAGGGAACCACCGAACCGGGCAGCAGCGGCTCGGCCCTGCTGAACGGCGCAGGGCAGGTCATTGGCACGCTGTGGGGCGGGGCTTCCGCGTGTGGAGACCGTCAGTTCGCGCCTGATGACTACGGCCGTTTCTCGGTCGCCTACAGCAAGGGACTGCGCAACTGGCTCAACACCCCTGCACGGCCCCTGTCCATGGTGGGGCGCACCGGCCATGTGTCCGGGCCGTCCGAACTTGTCTTCAGCGACAGCCGGCGCAGCCCGTCCGGTCGCAGCGTGTTGCAGGCTGCGCGCCTGAACACCGGTGCCGACGCCCTGGCGCCCAGTGGTGCCTGGCGTGTGCCTGCGGTGCTGCAACCCCTGGAGTTCGGCTCTTACCGGCTGGTGACTGTGCAGGACATGGACGGTGACGGAAAGGACGACGTGGTCATCCGGCGTCCGGGTGCGTTCGGGACCGACAGCTTCAGCGTGTTGCAGGAGCGGGAAGTGGCTGGCGTCGCGACGCCGGGCGAATGGCTGCTGCATGACCGCGTGTCCCCATCCATCACCGTGCTGGGCATGGCTGACTTCGATGGCAATGGCATCGCCGACCTGGTGTTGTATGAGCCCAGACGCAAGCTGATCCAGCTGGTGCTGTTCTCGCGCAACGGATCGGGCAACTACGAACCCGACCTGGTCAACCTGTTCGGACTGGTCGATTCGTTTGACCGGCCGATTCCCTCTCTGACCCCGGTTGCGGTCGGCGACTTCAATGGCACTGGCCGGGGGCAGATCCTGATCCAGAACCGGCTGGCGCCTCGCCTGCCTCTGTTTCTCCACTGGGATGATGCCGCGGGAGACTTCACAGCCAGCTCAGGCGAGTTGGGACTCACGGGAGGGCTGGTGGCCACGCCGGACATCAATGGCGATGGCCGTGATGACTTCGTCTTCAGTGCCCGTGGGGTGGTCCGCTATGCCCTGAGTCAGGGAGGCGGGGTGGTCGGCTCCACCTATTCCCTGGCACCGCAGGCGACGGCACTGCCGTCCACGCCGACGGGCTTTGTGATCGCTGCCGTCAAGGACGCCGATGGCGATGGCTTGCCCGATCTGGTGCTGCGTCACAAGACCACCGGCGAGATCCGCATTGCCCGCAACCCGGGCACCACCGCGACCTGGTCCATCCAGTCAGTGAGCCTGCTGCAGCCCTGAAGCAAGCATCTGACACCGATGGGCCTCGTTCCCGCACGAGACGGCGCGCTGGAGTCTTGGTACTAGCAGGGTCTGTTCCGGCATGCATGATCCAGGAGCGAGGAGGACAGGTCCTGAACGCCATACCCCGTTCCATCGCGGCTGCCTGACCTGTGAGCCGCGGCCTGCATCGACGCGGGTGAAGGCCATGTGGTCCCACTGACATCCGAGACTCCGTTCCACACCCGCATCAAGCGCCGCCAATCGTCCGGCGCCCCGAACCAGTCCAGAAATGCCTCCAGCTTGACGTGGTGCGCCAGGTCATGCTGCGGGTAGATATGCCAGATGAAGGGCTTGCCGGCCCACAGGGCTCTTACAAGAGAATCTTCCCCACGCACGATATTGAGGTCGCAGGCCCACAGCATTTCGTCAAAGCTTCGCTGATCGACCAGAGGCAGGTGATGGATGTGTTCGGCTGGCGGCCGCTGGTTGGCTGGCAATTCGGCCAACGCGGCCTCCATGGCTTGAGAGGCGCGGCCGGGCGTGACCAGCCAGTGCACCGGTCGGGCCACTTGTTTGGACTGTGCCATCAGCATGGCCAGCGCTGGCGCCGGGTCATAACAGAACAGGCTGACGGCCAGAGCATCATCGGGCACGCCATGTCGGTGCCGCCACACCTGGGCATCAAAGGCCGATTGACGCACTTCCAGGTCCTGCTCACGCAGCAGGCCGCCGGTTGCTGGCGTGAAGCCCGGGTAGAAAAAGGTTTTTGTCAGGCCTTTGAGCGGACCGGTCAAGATCGGCGATGGCAGGCTGTGGCAGCGTTCGACCCAGGCTTCGGCACTCAGGTACTCCAGGTTGATCCAGACCGGCGCGGGTTCCCCCCGGCCTATGCGGTCGGCCAGATCTCGGATCATTTCATCCGCAGGATCGCAGCCAAAGGCCTCAATCCACACGTTGGCTGTCGGCAGCGAGGCCGCCAGACCCTCGGGCAGTGGGCGGGTCCAAGAAATCACCTCAATCCCCGGCCACTGCGCTTCCAGGGCGCCTGGCGCCATCCAATGCAAGGGCTCCGGGTCGTCCACCCACAGCCTCACCTGCTGACCGCGCGCAGCCAGGTCGGCGCTCAGGCGCCAGCAGACACCAACGTCGCCCAGGTTGTCGACCACGTGGCAGAAGATGTCCCAAAGGGCAGGGCGGATGTGGATCAATTGGCTGAGGAACAAATGGTGCGGGCGCCAATATAACAACCAGAGAGGCGTGAGGGCTGACGCGACGACAATACGAGGCATGTCCGTTCCAGACTCCCCAGCGCCCACGCCGGACGCCCTGCTGGCCGAGGTGGCGGCCCTGCCCGGGCTTCCCGGCGTCTACCGCTATTTCGACGCCCAGGGGCAACTGCTCTACGTCGGAAAGGCGCGCAACCTCAAGAAGCGTGTCAGCAGCTATTTCCAGAAAAACCACGACGGCACCCGCATTGGCCACATGGTCAGCCGCATCGCGCGCATGGAGACCACGGTGGTGCGCTCCGAAGCCGAGGCGCTGCTGCTGGAAAACAACCTGATCAAGACGCTGAACCCGCGGTTCAACATCCTGTTTCGTGACGACAAGAGTTACCCGTACCTCAAGATCACGGGCACGCGCGAAACATTCCGGACCACCGGACCGGGCGCTGCGCCCTCCGTTCTGTTCCCGCGCATGGCCTACTACCGCGGGGTGGTCGACCGGCGTCACAGCTACTATGGTCCGTATCCCAGCGCCTGGGCGGTCAAGGAGTCCATCACCTTGCTGCAAAAGGTGTTCCGGTTGCGCACCTGTGAAGACACGGTGTTCGCCAACCGCACCCGGCCCTGTCTGCTCTACCAGATCAAGCGCTGCAGCGGCCCGTGCGTGGACCTGATCGATACCGAAGCCTACGGTCGCGATGTGGCCGCGGCCGAGCGCTTCCTTCGTGGCGAGACCCAGGCGGTGCTGGACGAGCTGGAGCGGCGGATGATGGCCCATGCGGAGAAGCTCGAATTCGAGCAAGCGGCCGAGATCCGAAACCAGATGACCGCGCTCTCGCGCGTGCTGCATCAGCAGGCCATGGACACCGCCAGCGACCGTGACGTCGACATCCTTGCGGTCAAGGTGCAGGGCGGCAAGGCCTGTGTCAATCTGGCCATGGTGCGCGGTGGCCGGCACCTGGGTGACCGACCGTATTTCCCGGCCCATGTGGACGACGCGACCCAGATCGACGAAGTGCTTGAGGCTGAAAGTGGTGGCGCACCCGAAGGCGACCTGCTGGACCGTGTGCATGTACGCGTGCTGGAGGCCTTCATAGCCCAGCACTACCTGGGCGCGGCCTTGCCGCACACCCTGGTGACCAGCCACCCGGTGGCCAAGCCACTGATCGATGCCGTGGGCGCACAGGCTGGCAGCCGTCTGCAGGCGGTGCACCAGCCGCGCGAGCATCGGCGTGCATGGCTGGACATGGCGCAGAAGAACGCCGAGATCGCCCTGGCGCGGCTGCTGGCCGAGGAGGGCTCGCAGCAGGCGCGCACCCGTGCCCTGGCCGAGGCCCTGGCCTTGCCCGACGACAACCTTGACGAGCTGCGCATCGAGTGCTTCGACATCTCGCATACGGCTGGCGAGTCGACCCAGGCGTCCTGCGTGGTGTTCGAGTCCCACAAGATGCAGAACAGCCAGTACCGACGCTACAACATCGAGGGCATCACGCCAGGCGACGACTACGCGGCCATGCGCCAAGTGCTCTTGCGGCGCTATGGCAGGATCGCCGAAGCCCTTCGGGCCGAGCAGGAGGGTGAGGCTGTCAAGGCCGATGATGTGCCGGTTGAAGAGGCGCCGGCAGGGGCCAACGAAGCGCCCAAGGCGCCGCGCATGCCCGATCTGGTCCTGATTGACGGCGGCAAAGGTCAGGTGAGCATGGCTCGAGAGGTGTTCCAGCAGCTCGGTCTCGATCTGTCGCTTATCGTAGGCGTCGAGAAAGGTGAAGGGCGCAAGGTGGGTCTGGAGGAGCTCGTGTTCGCCGACGGCCGTGAGAAGGTCTATCTGGGGCATGATTCGGCAGCGCTGATGCTGGTGGCGCAGATCCGCGACGAGGCGCACCGCTTCGCCATCACCGGCATGCGGGCACAGCGTGCGCGGGTTCGCACCGGTGGCAGCAAGCTGGAGGACATCCCGGGGGTGGGTCCCCGAAAGCGCGCCCGGCTGTTGCAACGCTTTGGCGGCATTCGGGGCGTGGCGGCGGCCAGCGCGGAAGACCTGGCCACGGTTGACGGCATTTCGGCAGAACTGGCCGACACCATTTATCGCGCCTTGCATTGAGCCCCCACGCTCCGCCGCTGCGTGGGTCGCTGCCCCCCAGGGGGCCTGATCCGGCTTGGGGCGGCCCGGCGCCGGATCGTTGCTTGTCCCCGGTGTGGAGCAGGGCTGGCACATAATGGCGCCATGTTCTTCAACCTGCCGACCCTGCTGACCTGGGCACGCATCGTGGCCATTCCACTCATCATCGGCGTGTATTACGTCGATGGATTGGGTCTGGCGCAGAAGAATCTGATTGCCACCGTCATGTTCGTGGTGTTCGCACTGACGGACTGGGCAGACGGTTACCTCGCACGCAAGCTCAACCAGACCTCGGCTTTCGGTGCGTTCCTGGACCCGGTGGCCGACAAGTTTCTGGTCTGTGCCAGTCTGCTTGTTCTGGTCCACCTTGACCGGGCCGACGTCTTCGTGGCCCTGATCATCATCGGGCGCGAGATCGCCATATCGTCCCTGCGCGAATGGATGGCCATCATCGGTGCCACCAAGAGCGTGGCGGTGCACATGCTGGGCAAGGTCAAGACCACAGTTCAGATGGTGGCCATCCCATTCCTGCTCTTTGATGGCCGCGTGCTGGGTTTCGTCGAAACGCGGGTGTGGGGGACCTGGCTGATCTGGCTGGCCGCGGTGCTGACGGTCTGGTCCATGGTCTATTACCTGCAGAAGGCCCTGCCCGAAATCCGCGCCCGGGCTCGTTGAGGCCCTGTCCTCATGTCACCAGCTTCGCAAGACAACGCCTGGCTGCGTGCCATGCCCTGGGTGTTCGTGCTCATCTGGAGCACCGGCTTCATCGTGGCGCGCTATGGCATGCCGCACGCGCCTCCCATGAAATTCCTGGCGGTGCGCTACGCGCTGTCCATCCTGTGCTTTCTGCCCTGGATCTGGCTGGCTGCTGTCAAGTGGCCAGTTTCACGCAGCCAGTGGTTGCACCTGTCGGTGACCGGCATTCTGATGCACGCTGCCTACCTCGGTGGCGTCTGGGCTGCCGTCAAGGCGGGCATGGGCTCCGGTCTGTCGGCGCTCATCGTGGGCCTGCAGCCCGTGCTGACAGCGATCTGGCTCAGCAGCGTTGGCGGGCAGGGAGGCGATGTCAGCCGGCGCCAGTGGCTCGGTCTGCTGCTGGGCTTTGCCGGCCTGGTGCTGGTGGTCTCTCACAAGTTCAGCGGCGGCGGGCCGGGTGACACCGCCACCTGGCTGAATCTGTCTTTTGCCGTGCTGGCGCTGTTTTCCATCACCATCGGCACGCTGTACCAGAAGCGCTATGTCAAGCCGTGCGACGTGCGCAGCGCCAATGCCGTGCAGCTGGTGGCGGCACTGGCCGTGACCTTGCCCCTGGCCCTGATGGAGGCCGAGGCGGTGAACTGGAACGTCGAGCTGGCCGGGGCCATGGCATGGTCGGTACTCGGCCTGACCCTGGGTGGCAGCTCGTTGTTGTACATGCTGATCCAGCGCGGTGCGGCGGCTTCGGTGACCAGCCTGATGTACCTGGTGCCACCGTGCACAGCCTTGATTGCCTGGGTGCTGTTCGGCGAACCCATCACGCTGACCACGGTGCTGGGCATCGCGCTGACCGCCTTCGGGGTCAGTCTGGTGGTGCGGTCACCCCGGTGACCGCACACAGCCTGCAGTGGTGTGTGCGGTGTCCCGGCCACACTTGCGACTAGAATCACGCTTTTCGTTCAGGCGCAGACCGGCGGGTGGCCCGTTTGTTATTGACAGGCGGCGCCCCGCATGGGTCTAATGCAGACGTGTGTGTTGTGGCCCTGTGCAGGGCTGTCGATGCACCATGACCGGCTCCATGAGCCCCCGGGCGTCGACCCGGTGCGGGCCATGGGCCGTTTCTTTGCGCGGAACATCACTTATCACTTCAAGAGGGGCTATACGTGAACAAAACTGAACTCGTCGAACACATCGCCAAGAATGCCGACATTTCCAAGGCGGCCGCCACACGGGCGCTCGACTCGACCATCACCGCCATCCGCACCACGCTGAAAAAAGGCGGTACCGTTTCCCTGGTGGGCTTCGGGTCGTTTGCCGTGACCAAGCGCCCCGCCCGCAAAGGCCGCAACCCGCGCACCGGCGCTGAGATTAAAATCAAGTCCGCCAAGGTGCCTAAGTTCCGTCCGGGCAAGGCCCTCAAGGATGCACTGAACTGAGTTGCCCCACCGGTTTCCGGTCGGGTGCTTAGCTCAGTCGGTAGAGCGGCGCCCTTACAAGGCGTAGGTCGGCGGTTCGACCCCGTCAGCACCCACCACCATCGAAAAGGCGAACCCGGGTTCGCCTTTTTTGTTTCTGTCCGGTGCGGCACATGTGCTGTACCAGCGGTTTGTTCGTAGCAGGGTTAACAGGCATGTTCGAGTCCATTCGCAATCACAAGAAGTACCTGATGGGCTTCCTGATGATTCTCATCATCCCGTCCTTCGTGCTGTTCGGTGTCGAGGGCTACACGCGCTACAACGAGGCCAGCGAAGCCGTGGCCACAGTGGACGGGCAGAAAATCACCAAGGCCGAGTGGGACCAGGCTCACCAGCGCGAATCACAACGTCTGCGTGAATCGATGCCCGGACTGGATTCGCGTCTGCTCGACAGCGATCAGGCCCGCTACGCCACCCTGGAGCGACTGGTGCGCCAGCGCGTACTGGCGGTGGCAGCGGACAAGTCGGGTTTGTACACCAGCGACCAGCGACTGGCGCGTGAACTGCAGGGCAACGAGGTCATCGCCACCCTGCGTCGCCCCGATGGCAGCCTGGACGTCGAAGCCTACCGCCAGCTGCTGGCCCGTCAGGGCCTCTCTCCCGAGATGTTCGAAGCCCAGGTGCGTGCCGAGCTGTCGCAGCAGCAGGTGTTGCTGGGTATCGAAGGCACGGGGCTCTCAAGTCCGTCGGTGGCTGATGTGGCCCTCAATGCCTTCTTCGAGCGGCGCGAAGTGCGCGTCCAGCGCTTTGACGCAGACAATTTCCGCGCCCGTGTGACGGTCTCGGATGCCGATATCCAGTCCTTCTACGACGCCAACGGTGCACTGTTTCAAGCCCCTGAGCAGGCCGATATCGAGTACGTGGTGCTCGACAGTGCCGCCCTCGAAAAGGGCATCGTGCTCAATGAAGCCGACGTACGTGCCTACTACGAGCAGAACGCCGCCTCACTGTCCGGCGCCGAAGAGCGTCGAGCCAGTCACATTCTCCTGACATGGCCGGAAAACGAAAGTGAGCGGGACGCCCTGCGTGAGCGTGCGCGCGAACTGCTGGCACAGGCCCGTCAGAATCCGGCAGGGTTCGCCGACCTGGCGCGCCAGCACTCGCAGGATCCCGGCTCCGCACCCGCCGGAGGCGATCTCGACTTCTTCTCTCGCGGTGCCATGGTCAAACCCTTCGAAGATGCCGTGTTCTCACTCGAGAAGGACGCCATCTCCGACCTGGTGGAGACCGAGTTCGGCGTGCACATCATCCGTCTGACGGACATCAAGCGCCCGCCACAGCGCAGCTTTGAATCGCTTCGCCCCGAGCTCGAGCGCACGTTGCGCCAGCAGCAGGCACAACGCCTGTTCGCCGAGCAGGCCGAAAACTTCAGCAACACGGTCTATGAACAGTCCGACAGCCTGCAGCCGGCGGCCGACGCGTTCAAGCTCGAAATCCGGCGTGCAGAAGGGGTGCTGCGTCAGCCCCAGCCTGGCGTAACCGGTCCCCTGGGCAACGAACGCCTCCTGTCGGCCCTGTTCTCCAATGACGCCGTCGAACGCAAGCGCAACACCGAGGCCATCGAGACCGCTTCGGGCCAGCTGACCTCGGCGCGCATCGTCAACCACCGTCCTGCACGCACGCTACCGCTGGACGAGGTGCGCCAGCAGGTTCGTGACCGGCTGGTGGCCCAGAGGGCGGCAGAACTTGCCCGAACCGAGGGGGAGAAGCAACTGGAAGCCTGGCGCACCAGCACCGAAGGACAGGGCCCCGCCGGTCCTGTGCTGACGGTCTCGCGTGAGGCACCCGGCAATCTGCCCCCCGACATCCTGACAGCCGCGCTGAACACTCCGGCAGGAACCCTGCCTGCCTGGCAGGGTGTCTCACTGGGCGAAGCCGGCTATGCCGTGATCAAGGTCGAGAAAGTGCTGCCACGCCAGCCGCGCGGCGATGCGACGGCAGCAGCGCAGGAGCTGGCCCAGTACGTGCAGTTGTGGTCGGCGGCTGAAGCCCAGGCCTACTACGACACGCTGTATGCGCGCTTCAAGGTCCGGATCCTGGTGCCTGCATCTTCAGGCGACACCACACGCTGAACAGAGCGCACCTAAAGAACGGTGTGATCTTCAGGCTATAATGTGAGTCTTGCGGTGGCTGTAGCTCAGTTGGTAGAGTCCAGGATTGTGATTCCTGTTGTCGTGGGTTCGAGCCCCATCAGCCACCCCATAGAACCATGAAAAAGCCCGGCCTGGTGCCGGGCTTTTTTCTTGTCTGGCGGATCTCAGTTGACCATCACCAGCTTGCCTTTGACGGCGCGCGATCCCATGATGGCGTAGGCCTTCTTCAGGTCGGACATCGGCAGGGTCTGGTCAACGACGGGCTTGATCTGGCCCTTGGCATACATGCCCGCCAGCGTCTGCATCATCTGGGCATTGGCCTTGGGCTCGCGGCGCGCAAAATCCCCCCAGAACACACCGACAATGCTCGCGCCCTTGAGCAGTGTCAGGTTCAGCGGCAGGCTCGGAATGGGTCCGCTGGCGAAGCCCACCACCAGGTAACGGCCGCGCCAGGCGATCGAGCGGAATGCCGGTTCGGCAAAATCTCCGCCGACCGGGTCGTAAACCACGTCCGGGCCTTTTCCTTCGGTGAGGCGCTTGATCTCGTCGCGCAGGCCCTGGCCAGGCGTGTGCACGCTGTAGTTGATGGTGGCATCGGCCCCTTGCTGGCGACACAGCTCGCATTTCTCGTCGCTGGAGGCTGCCGCGATGACCCGTGCCCCAGCTGCCTTGGCCAGCTGGATGGCAGCAGTGCCTACTCCACCGGCGGCGCCCAGCACCAGCACAGTCTCGCCCGCCTTGAGGGCAGCTCGGTCCATCAGCGCATGCCATGAGGTGGCATAGATCATGATGAAGGCCGCGGCATCGACCGGTGAAAAGCCCGCAGGCAGGGGCATGCACAGGGCCGCCGGCGCCAGGGTGTGGGTGCCGAAGCCCCCGGTGCCGCTGAGGCAGGCCACCGCCTGCCCGCATTGCAGGTTTGTGACGCCTTCGCCAACGGCCTCGACCACGCCCGCATACTCCGAGCCGGGGACAAAAGGCAATGCGGGCTTCATCTGGTACTTGTTCTGTACGATGAGCAGATCCGGAAAGTTCAGGCTGGCCGCCTCGATGCGGATCAGTACCTCGCCTTTGCCCGGGGCCGGGGTGGGCAGCTCTTTCCAGACCAGGGCGTCGACGCCTACCGGGTTCTCGCACAGCCATGCGTGCATGGGATGTCTCCTTGAAATGGGGAAGTGGGTGCCATGATAGGCAGGGGGATGTCCCTGGCCCATCGGGTTCTCCCTTCTGCTTGTCGCCCAAGGGACCGGTGCCCGGATGCCGCCTGGCCGGCGGCATTCACGGTGCGGGCATAGAATCCGGAACATGAAAATCCTCATCAGCAACGACGACGGGTTCCAGGCACCCGGCATCGTGGCGCTGTACGAAGCACTGAAAGATCTGGCCGATGTGGAAGTGGTGGCGCCCGAGCACAACAACAGCGCCAAGTCCAATGCCCTGACCTTGCATTCGCCGCTGTACGTGCACCGGGCATCCAACGGATTCCGCTACGTAAATGGCACGCCGGCCGACTGTGTGCACATTGCGCTGACGGGTTTGCTGGGTTACCGTCCCGACCTCGTTGTTTCCGGCATCAACAACGGTGCCAACATGGGCGACGACACCATCTACTCCGGCACCGTGGGTGCGGCGATGGAGGGTTACCTGTTCGGCATTCCCGCTATCGCCTTCTCGCAGACCGAAAAAGGTTGGGCCCATCTGGACGCTGCGGCGGCCAAGGCCCGGCAGATGGTGACACGCCTGCTTCCATCGGTGGGCGAGGCGGCCCACCGGGGGCAGCCCTGGCTGCTCAACGTGAACATTCCCAATCGGCCACTGGACGATCTGCGTGGTTTCAAGGTGGCCCGCCTGGGGCGACGGCATGCGGCCGAGTCGGTGATCACGCAGGTCAGCCCGCGTGGTGAAACCATGTACTGGATCGGTGGTGCCGGCCCGGCAAGGGACGATGCCGACGGCACCGATTTTCACGCCACGGCCCAGGGCTACGCGACGATCACGCCGCTGCAGGTGGACCTGACCGACCACGAGCGGCTGCCCTATTGGGTCCCGCTCGCGGCCCAGATGTCGCTACCGGTCGAGGACGCACCTGTCGCCACGGGGGGTGTGGATTGAAGCGGGAACCGGCGGCGATCTCAAGACCCGGGACTTCCGGTGTCGTTCCGGCGGATTCATCGGCACAGCGCCCGCGCCCCGCTTTTCCCGCGCGGCTCCCCGGTTCGACATCCGTTCCGGGCACTGCGGCGGTGCGTCCGTCTTCCAGCGCCGGAGGCGCCCAGCCGATTCGTGCCGGCAAGGCCCCTTCCCAGGGGCCGGCGCCGCTGCGACCTGCGGCTGGCGCAGGTCTGGATTCGACCGCTTTTCGGGCAGCCATGGTGCGCCGGCTGCAGACCCACGGCTTGGCCCATGCCGGGGTGGTGGCGGCAATGCAGGCGGTCGAACGGCACCGTTTTGTCGACTCTGCACTGGTGAGTCAGGCCTACGAGGACACCAGCCTGCCGATCGGGCTGGGACAAACCATTTCCAAGCCCAGCGTGGTCGCCCGAATGGCTGAATTGCTTTGCGAGGGACGGGACGGACCGCTGGGTCGTGTGCTGGAGGTGGGAACCGGATGTGGCTACCAGGCTGCGGTGCTGAGCCACCTGTCACGCGAGGTCTACAGTATTGAACGCTTGCGCGGGCTGCACGAAAAGGCCCGAGAGAACCTTCGCTGGTTCCGGCTGTCCAATGTGCATTTGCTGTTTGGTGACGGCATGCTCGGATTCGAGCGAGGGGCGCCCTATGCGGGCATCATCGCTGCCGCCGGCGGAGAGGCTCTGCCGCAGGCGTGGCTGGACCAGCTGGCTGTGGGCGGTCGCCTGGTGGCGCCGGCACGGTCTGCCTCAGGGCAGCAACATCTGGTCGTGGTGGACCGTACGCCCCAGGGATTGGTGAGCAAGACGCTCGATGTTGTCAACTTTGTACCCCTAAAATCGGGTACAGCGTGAACGTGGCCCTTTTCTGAGAGGGTCGTACGGCGATTCAGGAAACCGGCGACATGCGTGGCCGGTTCATTCAATACAGGTAGGAAGTTTCATGAATATGCGTGTTCTCCAGGGGGAAATTCCCTTCGGGAATCCGGACCGGGCCAACTGGCGCGGTGCCGTCTGGATTGGCCTGGCGGTGGCGGTGGCACTGAGCGCAGGCTGCTCGACCCGCCGGGTGGCCAGTCCTGCACCGGTGGAAGAACGGCTCGGTGCGGCCCGCGGGGTCGAGGCCCAGACCAGTGCCGTTGCCTCGCTGCCGGGCGCTGAGAATGCGGGCAAGCCGGGCTACTACACCGTCAAACCGGGTGACACCCTGTTCCGCATCGCACTGGAGAGTGGCCAGGGCTGGCGCGACCTGCAGGCTTGGAACAGCATTGCCAACCCCAACATCCTTGAAGTCGGGCAGGTGCTGCGCGTTCAGCCGCCCGCCAATGGAGCACCCGGCACAGCTGCCGTTACCGCCATCACCACGCCCGGTGTGGTGGCCAGGCCTCTGGGCAGCGCCGACGGATCCGTGCCTGCGCCGACCGCCATTCCCCCGGCTGACGGTTCGTCGACGACAGCGGCGCCGCCCACAGGTGTGGCTGCGGCCCCCGCCGCCACCCCGGCGCCGGCCCCCGCACCTGCAGCGGCCGGCGGCGACGAGCTGAGCTTCATTTGGCCCGCACAGGGTCCGGTGCTGGCCACCTTCGACGAAGCCCGCAACAGCAAGGGCGTTAGCATTGGCGGCCGCATTGGCGACCCGGTGCTGGCAGCCGCCGATGGCCGGGTCGTCTACGCGGGCGCCGGATTGCGTGGCTACGGTAATCTTGTCATCCTCAAGCACAACAACACCTACCTCACGGCCTACGCCCACAACCAGGCACTGCTGGTGCGCGAAGACCAGGCCGTACGCCAGGGCCAGCGCATCGCCGAGATGGGCAGCAGCGATACCGACCGCGTCAAGCTCCATTTCGAGGTGCGCAGGCTGGGCAAGCCGGTCGACCCGTTGCAGCACCTGCCCAAGCGCTGACCCGTGGCGGACTGACGCAGACGCCATGGCGTGGCCGGTTCTCGTCTTCGATATCGAGTCGATTCCCGACACCGACGGTATGCGTTGCCTGCGTGGTGACCCGCCTGACTGGACCGATGCGCAGATCTATCAGGCCTGGCTGAACGAACGCAAGGAGCGCGGCCAGAATGACTTTGCACCCCTGCATCTGCAGCGGGTGCTGTGCATCAGCGTGGTGTTCCGCAATGCCGAAGGCCTCCGTGTGCATTCGTTCGTGGACCGTGACGGTCAGAGCGAAGGCAAGGTCATCCAGAGCTTCTTCAGCACGATCGAGAAGCACCAGCCACAGCTGGTCAGCTGGAATGGCGGGGGCTTCGATCTGCCGGTATTGCACTACCGCGGACTGCGGCATGGTGTTGAAGCCGGCAAGTACTGGGACCTCGGGGAAGACGACCGCGAGTTCAAGTGGAACAACTACATCAGCCGCTACCACATGCGCCACCTGGACCTGATGGACTTGCTGGCCATGTACACGCCCAAGAACAATGCGCCGCTGGATGCTCTGGCCAAACTGTGCGGTTTCCCCGGCAAGCTGGGCATGGACGGTTCCCAGGTGTACACCCAGTTCCTGGCAGGTCAGACCGAGGACGTGCGCCGCTACTGCGAGACCGACGTGATGAACACCTACCTTGTCTACTGCCGGTTCCAGAAGATGCGAGGCGGACTGACCGACGCCGAGTACGGGCAGGAAATCGACTTTGTCCGCAGCACGCTGGATCAGCTGGCGCCAGGTGAACCCCATTGGGCGGAGTACCTCCAGGCCTGGCGCTGAGAGCATGGTGCTGACCAGAGGGTGAACCAGTCCTGAGACAATCGGGGCATGAGTGAAGTCACGCCCCCGTCCATCCAAGCTGTTTTCCCGTCCGCCAATCTCCCCGGAGGTTGGCTGGCCATCGAGTCGCTGGACATTGAAGCCCAGGGCATAGCCCACCGGCCCGATGGCAAGGTGGTGTTCGTCGAGGGCGCACTGCCGTTCGAGCAGGTCAGTGTCAGCGTGCATCGGCGCAAGAACAACTGGGAGGCCGCCACCGCCACCGCCATCCACCGCGAGTCCTCCCAGCGGGTACGGCCCGGGTGTCCTCACTTCGGACTGCACGCTGGGGCCTGTGGAGGCTGCAAGATGCAGCATCTGCACGAGTCGGCCCAGGTGGCCATCAAGCAGCGTGTGCTGGAGGACAACCTGTGGCACCTGGGCAAGGTGAAGACCGAGACCGTGCTGCGTCCGATCCAGGGACCTGCCTGGGGCTACCGGTACCGGGCACGCCTGTCGGTGCGCTATGTGCACAAGAAGGGCGAAGTGCTGATCGGCTTCCATGAGCGCAAGAGCCGGTATGTCGCTGACATGCAGGTCTGCCCGGTGCTGCCCTCACACGTGAGTGAGATGCTGCTGCCCTTGCGCGCTCTCATTTTCGGGATGGATGCCCGCGAAACCTGTCCCCAGATCGAACTGGCCTGCGGTGACGAGGTGACCGCGCTCGTCCTGCGCCATCTGGAGCCCCTGTCGGAAGACGATCTGGCCCGGTTGCGCGCCTTTGGACAGCAGTATGGCGTGCAATGGTGGCTCCAGCCCAAAGGTCCCGACACAGTGCATCTGCTCGACGAAGGTGGTCCGACGTTGTCCTATTCACTGTCCGATTTCGGCGTCACCATGCCGTTTCGTCCGACCGATTTCACCCAGGTCAATCCGTACATCAACCGCGTGCTGGTTTCGCGGGCGCTGCGATTGCTCGATGTCCAGCGCCACGAACGGGTGATTGACTGGTTCTGCGGGCTGGGCAACTTCACCTTGCCTCTGGCCACTCAGGCTGCGGAGGTGCTGGGCATCGAGGGCAGCGAGGCATTGGTGGCGCGCTCACGGCAGAACCTGACGAGCAATCAGGAGGGACGCACCCGCGCGCTGGCGCCGACGCGCTTCGAGGCGCGCAACCTGTTCGACATGTCGCCGGAGCAGCTGGTGGCCGACGGTGTGGCCGACAAATGGCTGGTCGATCCGCCGCGCGAGGGGGCGTTTGCACTGGTCAAGGCATTGGCTGACCTGCATCAGCAGCCTGAACGAAGGGGGGCCTGGCGGCCGCCCGCGCGCATTGTCTATGTCAGCTGCAATCCGGCTACCTTGGCCCGCGATGCCGGCCTGCTGGTGCACCAGGCGGGCTACCGGTGTCTGGATGCAGGGGTGGTCAACATGTTCCCGCACACGGCCCATGTCGAGAGCATGGCGGTGTTCGAGCTTGACACCGCGGCAGCAGGGACCTGACCTGTCCGGCAAGGCGGTCAGGAGCGGCGGGCACGCTCACCGGACCGATCGCCCGCTGGCCGCTCGTCTTCTTCGATCATGGCTGGCTCGACACGGGAGGGAGCACGTTCGCTGGGCATGCCGACGATCTCGTTCTCGCGCATGTACTGGTCCATGTCCTTCCAGCCAGCAAACACGGCGGCCTTGCCGGCTCTGGGGTTGCTGTTGAAACAGTCCTCGATGCTGCGCACGGCATGTCGGCAGGCGCTACCGATGGCCCTGGCCTCGGCTTCCTTCCTGGCCGCGACCTGGGTGGCCGTCTCGATGCCCAGGGCCTCGCAACCGGCCATCAGGCCGCTGGACAGGAGCAGGGCAAAGGTGAGTGACAGGCGGTTCATGGTGGGCAGGGCAGGGGTTTGACCAGTGTTTCGGCATTCGGGCGTTCAACTTGAGCGTTCGGAGCTCGCTGCCACGGCAGCGGCACCACCATGGAAAAGGGGCCCCGCAGGGCCCCTCATGGCATGTCCGCTCGACCGGTCTGGTCAGTCGCGGTCACCACCGAACAGACCCAGCAGGGCCAGCAGGCTCTGGAAGACATTGAACAGGCTCAGGTACAGGCCGAGGGTGGCGGTGATGTAGTTGGTCTCGCCGCCGTCGACGATGCGCTTGAGGTCGTGCAGCATGAACAGGCTGAACACCACAATGGCCAGGGTGGCGATGGCTGCCATGGCGGCAGGGCTGCCCACGAACACATTGATGATGGCGCCGATCATGATGGCCAGCGCACCGACGAACAGCCACTTGCCCATCCCCGACAGGTCGCGTTTGATCACGGTCGACAGATTGGCCATGACGAAGAACACCGCGGCTGTGCCACCGAAAGCCGTCATGACCAGATTGGAGCCGTTGCTGAAGCCCAGCACAGCCGCCAGCAGGCGCGAGAGCATCAGGCCCATGAAGAAGGTGAAGGCCAGCAGAACCGGCACACCGGCGGCGGAATTCTTGGTCTTCTCGATGGCAAACATGAAGCCGAAGGCGCCGCCCAGGAAAACGATCAGGCCCAGGCCTCCGGTGAGGCTGGCGGTGATACCGGTGTTGACACCGATCCAGGCGCCCAGCACGGTCGGCACCATGGACAGTGCCAGCAGCCAGTAGGTGTTGCGCAGCACCCGGTTGCGCTGCAGGGCGGAAGAGGCGGTGGTGCCCAGTTGGCCGGAAGTGTGTACGTGATCGGTCATGGTGCGAAGCTCCTTCTACTGGGTGCAGGTGATGGACGAACGGTGGTGCCGAGGCATCCACCCGGCGAATCAAACAACCATTGTAGGTGTCGGCCCCGTGAGCGGGAGCATGCTGCAACGCGGTGACCCGCCAGGTCATGGCAGTATTGACCGCCATGCAGGCAATTGCCGCGCTATCTTTGCCTTTGTTCCGATCACGGAATAAGCTCGACACTCTCGAACGCTGATTCAGACCGTCACAACCAGGAAAAGTTCATGAAAAACAAGCCCGTACTCGAACTCGCCGACCTCAAACTCATGGCGGCGGCCGCCGAGGCAGAGGCCCAGAAGAACCAATGGGCTGTTTCCATTGCCATCGTCGATGACGGCGGCCACGCCCTCTGGCTGCAGCGACTGGACGGTGCGGCTGCCATCTCTTCGCACATTGCCTTGTCCAAGGCCCAGACCGCTGCCCTGGGACGCAGGGAGAGCAAGGTCTACGAGGACATGATCAACCAGGGCCGCGTGTCGTTCCTGAGCGCACCCGTGCTGACCGGCATGCTTGAGGGGGGTGTCCCCATCATCAAGGAGGGGCAGTGCCTGGGTGGCGTGGGGGTCAGCGGCGTGAAGTCGAACGAAGACGCCCTGGTGGCGCGAGCTGCGCTGGCTGCCATCGGCCTGTGATGTGTTGACCAAAAAACGGCCTGGCTACCGGATGATCCTGCATGTGCATCCCTGGCTGGCCCAAATGCGACAGACGGGGATCGGGTACCCCGGTGTCGCCCCACGATGATCTTTACTTGGTCAGAATGAGCTTGCCCTGGCGGGTGGTCTGCAGGCGGTAATAGCTGCCGTTGTGGGCAATGGTGATGGCCTGGTGACCTCGCAGAACCGATTGGCTGTCCAGTACCGTGCCGTCCATCGGCAGGACCGCTGCGGGCGGCGCGTTGCCGGCGTCTGCAGGGGCTGTCGGCCTGGCCTGAATGGGCTTGCTTTGGGTCATGGTCAGCGCTCCTGTCACGGCGTGGCCGGCTCGGTGACGAACCCGATCTTTCGCAGGCCGGCGCGCTGCGCCGCCGAGAGCAGCTCGGCCACGCGCTCGTAGCGCACGGCGCGGTCACCGCGGATGTGCAGCTCGGGCTGCGGCTCCATGGCGGCTGCAGCACTGAGGCGTCCTGCCAGTGCATCGTCCTCGACACGGGCGTCGTTCCAGTGGTAGTGCCCTTCGGCATCGACCACCAGGCGGATGTTTTCGGGTTTGTCCATCAACCGCTCACTGCTGGCCTTGGGCAGGTCCACGTTAACCGCGTGCTTGATCACCGGCACGGTGATGATGAAGATGATCAGCAGCACCAGCATGACGTCGATGAACGGGATCATGTTGATCTCGCTGAGCATCTCGTCGCTGTCTTCCTGGGTTCCGATGGCCATGGCTCAGCCCCTTTTCATGGGCAGCACCTTGCCCTCGCCACCGGCACTGACGCGGGCGCCGGTGACAAAGTAGGCGTGCAGGTCGTGCGCGAACCGGTTGAGCTGGTGACTGATGCGTTTGTTGCCCCGCACCAGCGCGTTGTATGCCAGCACCGCAGGAATGGCCACCAGCAGGCCCAGCGCGGTCATGATCAGCGCCTCGCCGATCGGGCCTGCCACCTGGTCGATGGTGACCTGACCTGCCGCGCCAATGCCCAGCAGGGCGTGGTAAATGCCCCAGACGGTTCCGAACAAGCCCACAAACGGGGCAGTGGAAGCGATGGAGGCCAGCACGGTCAGGCCGCTCTGGGCCTTGGCCGTATGGTCATCAAGGCTGCGCCGCAGGCATCGCTCGACCCAGTCGCTGATGTCCAGGCTGTCATGCAGCTGAGGTCCGTTGCGCCCGTCCTTGTGCAGCAGGTGGCGGGAGGCTTCCCGGCCTTCCATGGCCAGGGCCCGGAATGGGTTGTTCTGGGTGTCACCGAGCTTGTCCATGCCTTCGGCAAAGTCCGCGCTGTGCCAGAAACCCTCGCAGCCCTTGGCCTGCTGCCGGTGGGCGCGCTGGTCCAGCAGTTTCCACAGCAGGATGACCCAGGTGGCCAGCGACATGATGAGCAGCACGAGGGCCACTGTGCGGATGACGGCATCGCCTTCAAGCCAGATCTGGGCCAGGCCGGAGCTTGTGAAAGAGGGTTCCATGGTGGTGCGCTTGCAGCTGAAATAGTCGGGTGAACAAGGTGAAGAAGGTGGGCAGGAGTGCCTGGCGCGGTATGGGCCGTGTCACGGATTGAGACTGAGCTGGAACCGCACAGGCACCTCGGTCCACATGGGTATGGGCTGGCCATCACGCGTGCCGGGCGCGAAGCGCCACCGGTACACGGATTCGACGGCGGCCTGGTCCAGGCGAGGAAAACCGCTGGACCTCATGACGGTGATGCTTGAGGCCCTGCCATTGGTGCCTACGTAGGCCCTGAGGCGCACCGTTCCTTGTTCATTGAGCCTGACCGACAAGGGAGGGTAGGCCGGTGGCGGGTTGTTGAGGTAGGCGGCGTTGCTGGAGGGCAGGACGATCACCGGAGGCGCGGGCGGGGTATCGGTGGGCGGCGTGCTGCTGGCGAGGGGGGCCGTGACGGGCTGTGGCTCGGGTTGAACTGGCGCTGCGACCTCGATGGGCGCCTGGGGGGCGGCATCAGCCACCGGCAGCGGTTCGGGCTGGGGCGCGGGCACCGGCGCTCGGGGGGTGACCGGGCGGG
>Ga0208242_100197_pt1 | contig 70348 bp, 64 predicted proteins | sample SubbioAug_CSW13A_FD_184825 | JGI IMG/M metagenome (GOLD analysis project Ga0208242, IMG submission 184825) | Serpentinite rock and fluid subsurface biosphere microbial communities from McLaughlin Reserve, California, USA - CR12Aug_CSW13A (SPAdes) | ecosystem: Environmental > Terrestrial > Deep... | reverse complement strand
GTGTATATGCATATTCATTCCAGCTTTAAGCTTAATGGTTTGGCATTTGAAAATTCAGAAGACTTGTTGGTTTATGCAAAGTCAAAGGATGATTGCATTTATAGATTTTTAAAAGATTGGTTTAATTGCGATGTTTTTTTAACAGTTCAAACATCGGGGTCAACGGGAATTCCAAAGTTAATCCAATTAAAAAAGGGTTCTATGGTTCAAAGCGCTCTTGCTACTGCCGATTATTTTCAACTACACGCGGGAACAAAAGCCTTGTTGTGTATGTCTGCAGATTATATCGCCGGAAAAATGATGCTGGTTAGAGCACTGACTTTAGGTTGGGAACTCGATGTGGTTGAACCGGTTGCCAATCCCTTACTTCAATTAAATAAACAATATGATTTTTGTGCTATGGTGCCTTTGCAGGTCCAAAGCTCATTGAACGAATTATATAAAGTTAAAAAAATCATCGTTGGAGGAGGGGAGTTATCACAGAAACTCATGGATAAAATTCAACAAAGTTCTACCCAAGTTTTTGCTACCTACGGAATGACGGAAACTATTACACATGTTGCCGTTCAAGCCCTTAATCAAGGGTCGACCAATTATTTTAAGTGTTTACCCGGTGTAAAAGTTGTAACAGATAGCAGGGGTTGTTTAAAAATTATGGCTCCTCGAATTTCAGAAAATGAAATTGTAACCAACGATTTGGCTGAACTAATTTCAGATACTAAATTCAGATGGTTGGGGCGCATAGATAATGTGATTAACAGTGGAGGTGTGAAATTGCTGCCTGAAACCATTGAATCGAAAATTATTAAGCTTTTAGAACATCCTTATTTTATTGCTGCAGAAAAAGATGTCAAATTTGGAGAAAAAGTGATATTGGTAATAGAATCGAAGCCGTATAATGAGTTACAAATAAACAAATTGAAACAAGAGTTGCAAACAGTATTGAGTAAATTTGAAATGCCAAAATCAATTTATTTTATTGATAAATTCTTGGAAACGGCCACAAAAAAAATCCAACGTCGTCAAACATTGGATTTAATTATCAATCAATCTAAAAATTAAGGATTGATAAATATAATTTTATAAATTACCATTACTTTAATGGCTATTAATCCGCCGTAAAACCAAATAGGTGTTTTAACGTGTTCCTTAAGTTCGTAATACGCCAGTTTTAAATCAGATTTCATGTCTTTGTGTGATAATACCTGCTTGCAGTTACTGCAATTTGATTCTCCCCTTTTACCTTTAGATATAAAAGGAATCAGTAATAAGTGTCCGTAATCACCAATTATATTAAGTGTTATGGTGTTTTTTTTATCGCACTTGGGACATGTTAAATTGGGAGTTTCGCTTTTTAAAATAGTCGATTTTTTTCCTGCTATCATTTTTTCATTGTTTAAATTAAGCCATGGTATGATAAACGTTTTGAACGTCATCATCTTCTTCAATTTTTTCTAGTAACTTTTCTACATCCGCCATTTGTTCTTCGGTTAAAGTAGTTGTGTTTTGCGGAATTCGTTCAAATCCCGATGAAAGTATTTCCATATTTTTTTCTTCCAGATATTTTTGAATGGCTCCATAACTTTCAAAGGGGGCATAAATCAAGATACCGTCTTCATCTTCAAATACTTCATCTACATTAAAATCAATTAATTCCAATTCCAATTCTTCCAAATCTAGGGCTAATCCTTCTTTTTGGATTCTGAAATTACATGTATGATCAAACATAAATGATACAGAACCTGAGGTTCCCAAGGTACCGTTACATTTGTTAAAATAACTGCGGATGTTGGCAACAGTTCTGTTGTTATTGTCGGAGGCTGTTTCAATTAAAATAGCAATGCCGTGTGGTGCATATCCCTCAAACAAAGCTTCTTTAAAATTGCCTGTATCTTTGTCTGCAGCCTTTTTAATAGCGCGTTCAACATTATCTTTCGGCATGTTAGCCGCTTTTGCATTCTGAATCACGGCTCTCAGTCGTGCGTTTGATTCCGGATTTGGTCCGCCTTCTTTTACGGCCATAACAATATCTTTCCCTATACGGGTAAACGTTTTAGACATCGCTGCCCAGCGTTTAAATTTTCGTGCTTTTCTAAATTCAAATGCTCTTCCCATAAGTCACTTGTAATAAATCTCTGTTGATATTAAACTTGAATAATTCCTAAATTAAATTTTTTCTCTATTGGTGCATGGTTAGCCGCTTCTATACCCATATTAATCCATTTTCGTGTATCCTGCGGATTAATAATAGCATCGGTCCATAAGCGGGCTGCCGCATAATAAGGCGAGGTTTGTTTATCGTACCGCAATTCAATGGTTTTTAATATTTCTTGCTCTTTTTCTGGAGTTATTTTTTCTCCTTTTTTCTTTAAAGAGGCCACTTCAATCTGTAGCAACACATTAGCCGCCTGTGCGCCACCCATAACCGCCAAGCGAGCTGAAGGCCATGAAACTATCAACCTTGGATCATAGGCTTTACCACACATGGCATAATTGCCGGCTCCGTATGAATTACCAATTATAACGGTAAACTTTGGTACTACCGAGTTGCTAACGGCATTTACCATTTTAGCACCATCTTTAATAATACCACCTTGTTCGCTTTTGCTGCCAACCATAAATCCGGTTACATCTTGTAAAAACACCAAAGGTATTTTTTTCTGATTGCAATTAGCAATAAATCGGGTGGCTTTATCGGCACTGTCTGAATAAATTACTCCGCCAAATTGCATTTCTCCTTTGGCATTTTTTACTACCTTACGCTGATTGGCAACGATGCCAACAGCCCATCCTTCAATGCGGGCATAGGCGCAAATAAGTGTTTTGCCGTAATCGGCTTTGTATTCATCTATCTCAGAATTGTCTACCAGTCGGTGGATGATTTCATACATATCGTATTGTTCAGTTCTGAGTTTTGGCAGGATTCCAAATATATCATCTTGGTTTTCTTTGGGTTGTTTGGCTTTTATTTTGTTAAATCCTGCTTTCTCATAATCGCCTATTTTAGAAACAATGCTTCTTATTTTATTTAGGGCATCTTGATCATCTTTAGCTTTATAATCGGTTACCCCAGAAATTTCACAATGGGTTGTAGCGCCGCCTAACGTTTCATTATCGATACTTTCTCCAATGGCTGCTTTTACCAAATAGCTTCCGGCTAAAAAAATACTTCCTGTTTTGTCAACAATCAGAGCTTCATCGCTCATGATGGGTAAATAAGCACCACCTGCAACACAACTACCCATTACTGCAGCAATTTGAGTAATACCCATACTGCTCATAATGGCGTTATTTCTAAAAATTCGACCAAAATGTTCTTTATCCGGAAAAATTTCATCTTGCATTGGCAAATAAACTCCGGCACTGTCTACTAAATAAATGATTGGCAATTTATTTTCAATAGCAATTTCTTGAGCTCTAAGATTTTTCTTACCCGATATTGGAAACCAAGCGCCGGCTTTTACAGTGGCATCGTTAGCAACCACAATACATTGTTTTTTGTGTATATATCCAATAACAACCACAACACCACCCGATGGACAGCCGCCGTGTTCCGCATACATATCCTCCCCAACTAAGGCACCAATTTCTATGGATTCTGAATTTTTATCTAACAAGAATTCAATGCGTTCACGGGCAGTCATTTTGCCTTTTTCATGATGTTTTTCAATGCTCTTAGTGCCACCGCCATTATACACCTTCAAGAGTCGCTTTTTAAGTTCGGCAACCTGAAGTTTATTAAAATCTTCGTTGATATTAAAAGATAAATCCATGGATAAAAAATTTGCGTTGCTAAAATACAAAATTGTGGTGTAATGGAAATAAATATATTACAAGGAAATATATACCAAGGTAAATAAAATAATAATTTGTATATTTGTCTTAATTAAATAACTTATTCATGAAAAAAGTATTGGTTTTTGGTGGTAGCAGTAGTAAATCATCAATTAATAAAAAATTGGCAACATATGCAGCTTCTAAGTTAACTGAAGCCGCAGTAAATAGTATTGATTTAAATGATTTTTTAATGCCTTTATTTTCTGTAGATCAACAATCAGAATTCGGAATACCTGAGCATGCGCATCAATTTCTGCAATTAATACAGGAAACAGATGGAATAATACTTTCGTTGTCCGAGCATAACGGGGCTTATACCGTTGCATTTAAAAATATTTTTGATTGGGTTTCCAGAATTAAGCCCAAATTGTGGTCAGACAAACCAATGTTATTATTGAGTACATCACCCGGTAGCAGAGGAGCACAAAGCGTATTAGGATTGGGAATAGCAAAATTTCCTTACATGGGTGCTAAAATTACAGGAACTTTTTCATTGCCATCATTTGATGAAAATTTTAAAGAAGGAAAGCTTGTAGATGAAAGTTACAAAAATAAATTGTTAGAGTTAGTCACTCAATTTGAAAATTCATTATAGTTTACTTTTTATGAAAGAACAGTTACTTATTTCGGATACTATTTCAGAAAAAATGAAAGCTATTTTTCTTTTAAAAATTACGGCGAATTGGCTTGAAAGTGTTGGAAATGAATTATTAAAAAAGTATCAAATAACCATACAGCAATATAATATACTTAGGATTTTAAGGGGGGCTGGTGAAGCCATAACAGTACAAACAGTTAAGGAAAGGATGATTGAACGCTCTCCAAATACTACTAGATTAATGGATAAGTTAATTGCAAAAAAATTGATAGATCGCACCCGATGCGAAAATGACAGAAGAGTTGTCTACGTTAAAATAAATAAGAACGGTTTGAGTTTACTTAATAAAATTCCTATTGAAAATTATGAGAAGCATTTAGATATTTTAAAGGAGGAAGAAATTCAAACTATCAATCAAATTCTTTTTAAACTAATTAAAAAACATGAAAACAACACTGTATAGCGCAACATCAAGAGGAACTGCAAAACACGGTTGGTTAACGGCCAACCACTACTTTAGCTTTGCAGGGTATTTCAATCCAGAACGCATAAATTTTGGTGCTTTAAGAGTTCTTAATGATGATGTAATAGTGGGGGGAAAGGGATTTGGAGAACACCCTCATGAAAATATGGAAATAATTACTATTCCGTTGCAAGGGATTTTGAAACATAAAGATTCCATGAGCAATCAATGGATAGAATTAGGAATAGGAGAAGTACAGGTAATGTCGGCCGGAACAGGATTGTATCATTCTGAAATAAACGGTAGTACTTCACAGCACCTTAAGTTGTTTCAAATTTGGATTTTTCCTAATAAGCAAGCTGTTGAACCAAGATATCATCAAAAGTATTTTCTACCTCAAGAACGCGAAAATACGTTACAAACCCTCGTTAGTTCATTTGATCATCCGGAGGAAAATTCATTAAAAATTCATCAGGATGCTAAAATATCAAGAATTCTATTGTCTTTAGACAATAAATTTGATTACCAATTAATGAGTAAGATGCATGGTGTTTTTGTTTTGGTAATTGATGGAACTATTGAAATTGATAAACATGTACTTAAAACCCGAGATGCTATAGGAATTGAAAATGTCGAAAATTTCAAAATCAAGGCTTTAGAAAGCTCGGATATTTTATTTATTGAAGTACCCATGGAACAGATTTAAAAAATCTCAAAAAATTACGATATTTGCACCCAAATTAAAAGAATATGTCAGACGATAAGAAAGTGATTTTCTCCATGTCGGGGGTAAACAAAACCTATGGAGCTAATAAACAAGTGTTAAAAGATATATACCTCAGTTTTTTCTACGGAGCCAAAATTGGGATCCTAGGTCTTAACGGTTCGGGAAAATCGACCTTGTTAAAAATTATTGCAGGTATTGAAAAAAATTATCAGGGTAATGTGGTGTTTGCACCAGGTTATACTGTAGGATATTTGTCTCAGGAGCCAGAATTGGACGAATCTAAGACAGTGATTGATGTGGTTAGAGAAGGCGTTGCAGAAACCATGATGATACTTGAAGAATACAACAAAATCAACGATATGTTTGGTTTGGAAGAAGTGTATTCTGATGCCGATAAGATGGATAAGCTCATGGCCCGACAAGCAGAATTGCAAGATAAAATAGATGCATCCAATGCATGGGAAATTGATACGAAGTTAGAAATTGCCATGGATGCCTTACGAACGCCTGAAGGGGATACTCCAATTAAAGTATTGTCAGGTGGTGAGCGTCGTCGCGTCGCTTTATGCCGATTGTTATTGCAACAACCCGATGTATTATTGTTAGATGAGCCAACAAACCATTTGGATGCCGAATCGGTACATTGGTTAGAACATCACTTGGCACAATATGCCGGAACGGTAATTGCTGTTACGCACGACCGTTATTTCTTGGATAATGTAGCAGGTTGGATATTGGAACTCGATAGAGGTGAAGGAATTCCATGGAAAGGAAATTATTCTTCTTGGCTTGATCAAAAATCAAATCGATTGGCACAGGAAGAAAAAACTGCATCCAAACGACGTAAAACACTTGAGCGTGAGTTAGAATGGGTGCGTATGGCGCCAAAAGGCCGTCAGGCAAAACAAAAAGCGCGTTTAAGCAACTACGATAAATTGTTGAGCCAGGATCAAAAACAAATGGAAGAAAAACTTGAATTATACATACCTAACGGACCGCGTTTGGGAACTAATGTAATAGAGGCTCAAGGTGTTGCTAAGGCTTATGGAGATAAATTATTGTACGAAGATTTGAATTTTAAACTTCCCCAAAATGGTATTGTAGGAGTTATTGGTCCTAATGGAGCTGGTAAAACAACCATTTTTAGAATGATAATGGGAGAGGAAAATGCAGATAAAGGAACTTTTGCTGTAGGAGATACGGTGAAAATTGCGTATGTAGACCAATCTCACTCGAACATCGATCCTGAAAAAACAATTTGGCAAAACTTCTGTGATGAGCAAGAACTTATTATGATGGGAGGAAAAATGGTAAATTCAAGAGCTTATCTAAGCCGATTTAACTTTAGCGGAGGCGATCAGAATAAAAAAGTAAACACCTTGTCTGGTGGTGAGCGCAATCGCCTTCATTTAGCAATGACTTTAAAAGAAGAGGGTAACGTACTGTTGTTAGATGAACCAACCAACGATTTGGATGTAAATACACTGCGTGCATTGGAAGAGGGATTAGATAATTTTGCCGGATGTGCAGTAATTATTAGTCACGACCGTTGGTTTTTAGACAGAATATGTACGCATATACTCGCATTTGAAGGTGATTCTCAAGTTTATTTCTTCGAAGGTTCTTTTACCGATTATGAAGAAAACAAAAAGAAACGATTGGGTGGAGACTTGATGCCTAAACGCATTAAGTATAAAAAGCTCATACGATAAAATTAAAAAAAATCCCTTAGTATAATTTATTAAGGGATTTTTCAACTATAAGGGGGGAATCAAGTTTATTTTATTTTTGAAAATAAGATATTGTTTTCTAAATGTATGTGCTGATACAAATCATTAATAAACTCATCAAGTTTAAAATAAAGAGCTTTAAATGTATTACAAGCCCAATCTGGTGTTTCAAAATTGTTACTTAGAAGCGTAATTTTTTTTACAATAGCTCCTGCATGTTCATGTTCATCTTCTAAAATACTAATGACTTCTTTATCGTATATATAGTTTTGATTTATTGCTTTCATTTTAATTGCTGGAAATAAAATAGTTTCTTCTTTCTCTATATGAGCAAATAATTCATCTCCTAATTTTGAAAATAATTCAGCAATTTCAATTGTTTCAGTAGCGTGATGGCCATGAACAGTAGCTACTTTGGTGGCAAATTCATGAATAATTTCTATGTTTTCTTTCACATAAGTGTGATGAACGTTCACAATATAATCAGTTAAAAATTCAGCAGACCAATCTTTAAAGTTTAAAATTGGAGTTTGGGTTTTAGGTTTGTTATTTATTAAATCATTTATAACAGCATTAACATTTACATTGGCTTTGTTGCAAGCATTTTCAAGTGTTTTTCCGCCACCACAGCAAAAATCAATATGGTATTTTTTAAATACAGAAGCCGTACTAATATCTTCACTAACAATCTCTGCAATAGTTCTATTTTTAAGTTCATTCATAATTTTTATTTTAGAGTACAAAGATACTTAAAAAAAGATAAAATAGTCTTTTATTATTAAATAATTTTTTAATTAATCATAACGTAAAGAAAATTAATAAGTTAAAATTGCGTTTTAAGATTATATAAGGTATTAAAAACGCTCGTTAAACAGTAAGCCTAGAATTCTTTATCAGGAGCAAAATTTAAAATTAGTTATAATAAGATGTGAAAATAAAACATATGTATTCTTGCAATATGTATTGAGTTAGATTGGTATATTTTTAAATTAAGTTAAACTAATTCTTAAATTCATATTCATAAATTAGTAGGAAGTAATCTTTGAAATATCCAAAATTTGATAACAAGTAATACCTTTTTAATACTATTATAATTTTTTTGTTAAAACTAATTGTCAGATAACGTATAGGTTATTTGCAAGGTTGTTGTAGTGCTCTTATCTGCCAACCAAAAATTATTGTATTGAGAGTTCTTTTGAACAGCATACACCACTTGATGTCCTTTATTAAAACCTGCACCGGTGTAGCCGCTTCCTATATTATCAATTATTTGTGTTGGCTGGTTTGATGAAATTGCAGCTGACTTTACAGGAATACCCATTTTCCCATTGCCAAGTCCTGCATCATTACTAATAGCCATTATCAAATCAAGACCGCTAGGCATGCTGCCTTCTGTAATTTGCATAAAAACACTTCTGCTAGGCTCTGTTTTAGACCCTATTATAGAAGTGTAATTTATCCATATTTCACTTTTTGATGTAGTAAATGAAATGTCTTCACCTGCTTCATTGATTATAGGAACAATATCTAAGGTGTGTTGATTTGTAGAGTTCTGTATGCTTAATAATGCAACTTCGGGTACAACGATGGATACGTTATGGTCAGTGTGTTGTGCATATATAATTGTTTGACATGCAATCATCAAGCAAAATATAATATTTCTACCAACCCTTTTCATAAACCTTGTAATTTATACTAAGTTAAATAAAAAAAATTACAAAATATTAAAAATTGTTTAAAAAATACCGAATAACGTGTAGAAAACGCTAAACAACGTGTGTATAATGCAGTTAAACTAGGCCGTATGACTTTCTTAAAATAAAAAAGGCCACTAAATGTGGCCTTTTTTTCATAGCAATGGTCTGTTTTATATGTCAGATAAGGTGTACGTTACTGTTAAAGTATTTGAATTATCAAAGTCTAAAGCTGCATAACTTCCTACTTGTGAAAGCGTATAAGTTAAATTGTGACCGTTACTTGGCCCGTTACCTGTGTAGGCACTTCCAATACCAGTTAAAAGGTTTTGAGCAGTTCCTGTTAAGGTAATTACACCTGCTGAAGTACCAAAGGTACCTACACCAGAACCTGAAAAGCTGCCAGCTTGAACCGTCAGTTGTAACCCTGCTGGTACAGTACCTGCAGTAATTTGCACAGAAACATTTCTTGACGGATTAGCCGTACTTTTAATTGAAGTGTAATTTAGCCATAGAGAACTGTTGGTAGCATTAAAGTTAACCATTTCTCCAGCTTCTGTAGGCGCAGTTCCTTGTAATGAGATGTTTTTACCAGTAGCAGATTCAATATCTAGTAATGCTACTTTTGGAATTCCAATTGAAATCGTGTGCGAATCAGTGTTAGTGTCCTGAGAATACGCAGACGAAAATGCCATTAACATTATAATTGCTAATAACACAAGTTTTGTTGTTTTCATGATCTTTTATTTGAGTGGTTAATATTTGTAATCAAAATTAAAAGAAATAGTATAAGATGTAAGAAAAATTAGATGAATGGTATGAAAAAGTAAATGAATGGTATAAAAAATACAATAAAATGTAATTAAAAAGTCATCAATGGTGTATTGATGACTTTAAATAGGTTGTTAATTTGTATTTATTTATGCTGATATTCTAATTGATAATGTTTAAATGCTCAATTAAGCCAGATTTATTACTTCTGCTTATTGGAATTACATCACGTCCAATAATTACAGTTGATTCTTCAATTTCCACAATTTTTTTCAAATTAATGATATACGATCGATGTACTTGTAAAAAGGTATTTTCGGGTAATTTGTCTTTAATGTTTTTTAAGGTAGAATACACAATTAAGTTTCCTAATTGTTGACATTTAATTAAGACGTAATCTCCTTTTGATTCTACTACATTAATATCTTCTAACTCAATTTTAATTAATTTTTTATTGACATTTACAAAAATATAGCCAGTATTTGTAAGTTGGGATTCTTGTTTAGAATAGCTAATATCTTTAGCATTAGCTTTTTCTTGAAATTCTGTCAATTTTTCCTGAACCCGTTTTATGGCTTTCAAAAAACGTTCATAAGTAAATGGTTTTTGTAGGTAGTCTGCTACGTTGTATTCAAATGCTTTAACAGCATTTAAATCATCAGCCGAACTGATTATTACCTGGCATGTTTTTATTTCTTTTAATATATCAAAACCAGAGATTGATGGCATATGAATATCTAAAAATACAACATCGGCCTTGTTTATTAAATCCAGTTCCTTAAAAGCTTTTACAGAATTCTGATAAATAGCAATAACTTCGATACCTACTTTTGTACAAAATTCTTCTAAGAATTCAATATAAAAAGGATCATCCTCAATAATTATACCCCTCATTTAAGTAAATTTTAATAATTAAAATTATTAATTATTTTCTTTTTCTATACCAAAAACAAATGCCATAAATTATGCTAATTGTTTGATTATAAAGATACAAAAAAATCAATTATCCAATAAGGTATAAAGTATAGTAGTACTATAATTATTAGCAGGAATCAAGAGGCTTAATCCACTTAACTGGTATTGAATTGGAATATTAAATTGTTCACCTACGGTATTAAAAAACAATAAAGAATTGTTGGTTATTTGCTGAAAATTGGTACCCAATGTAATATTAGGATTGGTAACAGTTATAGTCCGTTTACACCAAAGAGTTAAACCGACATTCCAAACATTATCCACTTTTTGAACTAAAACCCGCTGTGATTTATACTGTCTATTATAGGAATTTCGAGGTTGTACATCAACATCAATAATAGTAACATTTGTAGGACTTAAAACAGTTGTTGCTAGATTGACTCCAGCATCTGAAATATAAGAAGAATTTATACTCAGATTCCAGTTGCCAGTAACAGTTAACTTCTGTGCTTGTACAGGATAGTACATAAATAGAAGCGCTATGATAAAAATAGGTTTCATTTATATTTCAGATAAAATATAGCTTACTGATACGGTTTGCGAATTGTTAAAATCGAGTAATCTAAAATCACTGATTTCCAAAACATAACGTATCATATAGCCATTGTTAATTCCATTGCCGGTAAATCCTGCGCCTATATTATTTATTAAAGTTTGATAAGTACTAGAAATTGTAATTTCATTGGTTTGATTGCCAATTGAACCGTTTCCTGTTCCACTGTAGGGTGATGTTTGAATTTTTACCCTAACTCCTGCTGGTAAATTGCCACTTGCCACCCCAACAAGTATCGTTCTGTTGGGTGTTGAAGGAGCCAAAGAAGAACTGAAGTTTATCCACTTAATATTGTTTGACATTGATGTAGAATTCATTGTTCCGGCCTCTGTAACTGGACTTACATTGAGCACTACACTCGAATTATTAGGTTCAATATCCATTAAAGCTATCGGATTTAACTGAATGCTGGCCAAAGCACTGCCAGTGTTTTGCGCACTGCTAAATTGGTTTCCGATGAACAAAAATACCACCACTAAAAAGATTACAAGCTGTTTCATAGCTTAAATTGCTTTTGACTTCTGATAACTTCTTTTTGAAATTTAGTTACTTTAAAGTTAATAATATTATTAGTTTCTCCCTTAATTTCAAGTGTTTTTTGTGTAGTTTCAAATTGAAAATCATTTTTTAAATGCGGCACTATTAATTCAATTTTCCAAATACCATAATTAAGTTCTTTAAATTCAAAATTTCCCTTATCATCAGTTTTAGTTAAAAAGACCTTATTTTCATTACTGATTTTAACAACAATTGGAGGTAATTTAAGCTCTTGTTGACTTGATATTATATTTTTACTTTCGTTCAACTGAATCTTACCAGTTACCGTAAAACCATCTCCTATAGTATATTCCATTTCGGTTTTTTTGTTAGGTAAAATACTAATCTGCTGTGGTAAATTTTCATAAATAATCTTGCTTTTTGGTAAACTCGATTGCCTAACACTTAAATGGTATTCTGCAGGTACTAAATTGTAAAAGGAAAACGCTCCCACTTTATTGGTTATGGCTACTTTTTCATCGAGTTGTAAAATAATGCCTTCAACATTTTCTCCTTTATTTCCAATAATTTTCCCATGAAATTCACCCTTGGTTTTATCTTTATATAAAGGAGTATTTACCTTAAAATTGTATCCAACACTTAAAAGAAGCTCCTTTTTATGAATCACGGAAGGTATAATTGCTTCTGAAGCTGAGAATGTAAATTGATGATTTTGATGGGGTTTTATACTCAATTTACCTTCTAAATAACTTTGAGGTTCTGTAAGCTCATCCGTATTATAATCACTGCGGTAAAATACATTTAATTGCAGTAATTTGTTGTACTTGTAGCGAACAAAACCACCATAAAAAATAGAATTTGTAAGTTCATTGGTTAACGAAACTTTGTTCGTTCGTTGATAGTCACCGCTTAAACCAACTTCCAAATTTTTATAAAAAGTTTTGGTAATTTGTAAAGTACTAAAAAATACATCCTTTTCAGAATTATCTGTACTTAAAAAGTTTACAGACTTTCCATATCGTGAAAAACTGTTGATGTATAAATTGTTTTTAGGTTGATACGTATAGGTTAAGTTAATAAGCTGTTCTTTAAAATCAAATTTTTTAGGCAATAACTGATCTTCGGTTCGATTGTTCAATAACCCAAGTCTGATAGTGTTTTCAGCATTAATATTTAAATTGAAGAAGATTTGATTTCTTTTTATTTTAGGCGATGTACTGTAATTTATTGAGTCTTTTACAGGATTGATATAACTGTGATATAGGTGTCCGCCTAAACTGATTTGTTTGGAAAATTTATATTGAGTATTGAGATTTAACTGCTTGCTGTTTCTTAAATAACCTAAATAATTTTTGTCTGAATAGTTCCAGTTGGAATCAAAATTAAACTGATCTACTGCCAAAGATGCATTTAAAGCGTATGCAAAACCTTTAGATTTGTAGTTTTGTTCCATAGCAATTTCACCACCAACATTATAAAAAGTACCTACATAATTCGAGGATATGTTGTAAATAGTAGAGCTAAAATCTTCATTGTTTTCAAAAAGTATTCGGTTTAAGACACCTATTTCAGCTTCCAAATTATTAAAAGGAATCCAACTGATTTTTCCTCCTAAACTTTTTTTAATTTGATTTGTGAATCGTGGCTCTAAATAAAAAAATGAAGAAGTAACTTTACCTTTTGAATAATTAACAATTCCACCCTTCCCATTTCTCGAAAATTCAGTAATAGGAGAGAAGGTGTAATTGATGTCTCCAAAAGTAGCTTCCAGGTTTTTTGATTTATACAGAATATGGTACTTTTCATAAATACCAAATCGCAATAAATCACTATCCGAAGGACCGCTATAATTAAAGTTTAAGAAATGTTTTTGATGCTTGTCAAGATAACCATTTCCATCAACTAAATAGCGGTAATTTGTAGTTTTTTCGAAACCTTTTAACGAATTGTAAAAGCTAGAAACCTGAATAGGGAATCGATGGTACAAATCTGATTTTTCATTCACTTCCGGAAATAAATCTACCGTAGTTTGACTCGAAAAAAGGGTGTCTTGTTTAGTGATTCTTGCATAAATAGAATTTACGATAACGGTTTTATGTGTTATTTTGGGTACTTTTTGAAAAACTTTAACGGTCACAGTAGAATCAGGCATAAGACTTATAGTTGGAGGGATTATCTTATGGTGATTAAATGAATCAAATTCTAAATCAAGCATTTTGTTACCTTCATTAGTAAGGGCGTATTCACAGTAAAAAACATCTTCAAAACGTATATAATCTGGTACTTTTATGGGTGTTATTTTTAGGTTATTTGTTGCTTTAATGTTTATTTTTTCCGAAGCAGTAGTAAGTAGCACATTTTCAGCATATAACTTAATTAAAAAATCGTATTCATTAGCCAGTACATTTTTTCCAACTTTAAAGGTAAACAATACAATTTTTTTTTCATTTGCTTTAAAAGTCAGTTTTTTAGTTAACAGATGTGCTTGAAACTCTAAGGGTATCTCAAGTTGGCATTGGATACTGCTCTCTTTATCTTGATTGTTTTTAATTTCAACTACCAGCGTATAAATCTTATCGGGTGTTAAATTTTTTAAAGGTTGTGGAAAACTTACTTGATATGGATTGGTCTGAGCAACAATTGCTGAATTGCAAAAAACTATAAAAAAGAAAATAACATTCCTTATCCTTAAATTAAGTGCTGTACTATTGTAATTTGCTATATCTTTTAAAAAGAGAATCAATCAATAATTATTAAAAGTCAATCGTTATTTCTTTTCAAATTCAACATCAATTACCAAAATATTTTGATTGTTGTCGGCGGCTATTGTTGCAGTATAAGAGCCAGGGGGTATATCTGTTACATCAAAACTGAATAATTTACACGAATTGGGATATACCTTTTTAAGCCGTACTTCATCTCTTTTAATACGAACGCCCTCTTTGTTAAATAGTTCAATATACAAATCGGGTTGAGCCACAAAAACACCATTGTTTTGTACGTCAACTAAAATGAGTTTTTCATTAGCCTCATCTTTAAATTCTATATTGTTAAATTCGAGCTCAGGTATTTTAAAGGTGTTGATGTCGGTAATAATTTGTATCCCGTAGCGCACTTTCGATTCGAGTTTTAAACCGTGCTCTAATTGATCTTCTTTGATAGGTTTTTCAATTTCAACCATAAGTACACCCCAATAAGAACCCAATAAGTTATCTTCATTAGGTACATTGATGGTGTACAACAATTCAAAGTCTTCTTTAGGTGCTAATACGCGCTCATTGACGCTGGTAGTGAACCAATTAAAAAGACTTCTACTATTTATAATTTTTGGGGTTAAAACTGTTTCTTTTCCGCATTCTTGTACCATATCATTTAAGTAAAAAACTACACGTTGTTCGGTTTCTGACGTGTTTCTAAGCTGTATAACACCACTAATTAATGCTCCTGATTTAGATTGATGTACGTGAGTTAACCCATTAATAATTACTACATTGGAATAGATTAATGATTGAGTAAAGACTAGGAATAACAAGAGTAAATACCGCATAGTTTTAATTTTAACGCTAAATTATTCAAAAATTTAAATAGTAATTAATTAATGCGTTAAAGATAGGATTTCTAACGCTATTTCTTGATTTTTAAGTATTAAAAGGAAAAAAGTACGTTAATATGAAATGATTCTAAATTAAATGTTCAATCTTACTTAGGGAATTTGAAGTATTTAGACCTTCCATAAATAATAAATCAAGGATACTTAAGTTGGATAAAAAACAAAATTTATCATCAAATAGTTGAGTATATAATGTTTAAATCACAGCTTTTTTCTTTTTACCATTTTCAAAATATGATAATTGATTTTTCAATCAGCCACATTCCGTAAGTTTTTTATAATTGATAAATAGATTTTAAGGTTATAATTGATAGTTTAAAAATAGATGTTTGAGAAACCTTTTACTATGTAATAAGATTAATAATAAAGTTAGTTAAATAATGAATAAATAAATTCCAAAATTTACTTTGGAATTTATTTATTCTAATACGTTACTATTTCTTGTTTGGAATAACGTAGGTCAGTGCTAAACCAAATGAGCTGGCATCTATTTTTTCTGATTCGAATTTATATTTTAATGCCGTATAATTTACAGAAACCCATTTGTACCCAAATTCAATTTTGGTACCTAACGAACTGTCAAAATTTATATTTGGAACAAAACCATCACCATCAAATTTAACACTTTGGTGATTTGTTACTCCAAGTCCTAATCTAAAATCATTTTTTAATAAATAGTAGGCCGTTAAATTTAAAGGCAATCGCGTAAGTTTAATGTCTGCATTGTTGGCAGCCGTTGTGTTGTACTTGAATCCAAGCGTAGTTTTTAGCATTAAGTTCTCTATTGAAGCAAATTGAAATTGTCCTCCAAAAGCGATGTAACCGCCTTGTCCTGCTCTCATTTTCTGATTCTCTCCATTGGTAAAATAAACTTCAAGTATTTCATCTCCACCATACTCTATACCTCCTTCGATAATAAAATTGGCATTTACAGGTTTAATTCCGGCATCTTGACCATAAATAGTTGTTGCAAAAAGCAAACATACATAAATTAAAAGTGATGATTTTTTCATATAAATAAATTTAAAATTTGGCTAATATAATTAGTTTATTCAATTGATTTGAATTTTTTTATAAGTAAAAGTAATTTTAAAGAAGGATATTTTTGCTTAAAACCGAAGGTTCTGATTTTCAAGGTAATTTAAAACATTAGGACCTTCCATAAAAAGTAAATCTAAAATACTTAGGTTGGATAAAAAACCAAATTTGTCATCAAATAGTTGTGTGTAGGGAATCAAATCTACCGATTGTTCTTTTTTGGCTTCAATTAAAAACCGAAAATCTATTTCAGCAGGTAAATTTAATTCATAATGTGAAGTATATGAGATATTAACTTCTTCTTGCAAAGCATCCAATATGAATTCGGTTGTTTTTAGATTAAATTCGAGTAAATGCGAAAACTCATTTTCATATAACGGAGCCAAATCATCTTCGTAATATTCAAAATAAGGCGATGATCGATAAGCATTTTGTAAAGCTTTAAAATGATTTTTTTGCCAGCGAAAACTATTGTCAATTAATACCTCTTTTGTCTTTTGTCTTCCATCAGATTTTGTGTGCTTTATAGGTATATTAAGTTGTAATTTTCCATTAGCACCATAGATATACGCTCTATTTCTATAGGTTTGTTTTTGAAAATTATCTTCAATTTCAAAACAAACTTCTTGGTTTTTAAATAGTAGCCAATAATGGGATATAGGAGCAAAATATGCCGGAAGTAAAACAATCATTTATGTTTCTTTTTATAATCGGTATACAATGAAAAACCATACCAGGCAGCCATCAGTATAATAAAATATTTAAAATAAGAAACTGGTTCACCACTGCCATGAACGGTTGTAAATAAACGTTCCCAACGTATTTTATTTTGAATTCCATTAGCATCACTATTCCAGCTAAACCAGATAAAAACAGGTTTTCCAACTACGTGGTCAAAAGGTACAAATCCCCAATAGCGTGCGTCTTCAGAATTATGACGGTTGTCACCCATCATCCAGTAATAATCTTGTTTAAAAGTATAACTAGTTGCAACCTGACCGTTAATATAAATAGTATCTCCTTTAACGCTTAATTCATTTTGTTCATATTCTTCAATAATTCTTTTATATAAAGGAAGTGTAGTAGTAGTCAGCTCAACAGTTTTACCGGCTTCAGGGATGTAAATTGGCCCATAATTATCGCGGCTCCATGGATAATTTGCATCATGAGGAAATACACTTTCATCAAAATTTCCTTTTGGTTCATTGTATTTGGTTACACTTTTTACCAATAAATTAGATTTGATTTTTTCAGCATCTTCACTAGCAAGATTCAAAACATACTTTCCGTCTACCACCATGCCTTCACGTACGTGATAACGTTCTCTAATAGTTCGTTCACTTAACTGTTGACCGTTGGTGTCAACTGTGTAAAAAAACTGAATCTTTGTACGATCGGGCATTTTACTAAGTTCTCCGTTAATATATACATCACCATTAATAATTTCCAATGAATCACCGGCAATTCCAACACAACGTTTTACATAATTTGATTTTTTATCGATGGGTTTATCTACATGTATTTTTGATTTATCAAAAAACCGTTGTACAGTATCCGTTGGCCAATTGAATACTACTATATCATTGCGTTTTATTTTTTGAAATCCGGGAATTCTAAAATAAGGTAGTGCAGGCTTTTTAAGGTATGATGCCGATTTAAGCATGGGAATGGTATCATGAACCATTGGCATAGCAACCGTAGTCATTGGAGTACGTGCGCCGTAATGAAACTTACTGACAAAAAGAAAATCGCCTATTAAAAGTGATTTTTCTAAGGAAGATGTAGGAATGGTATATGGTTGCATTACATACGTATGAATAATTGTAGCAGCAACAACTGCAAAAACAATGGAGCTAATCCAGTCTCCGGCTTCCGTGCGTGGTTGTAAACTTCGGTTTTCTATATAACCATCTGTTGTGTAGTAATTGATGTAGTATATATAAAATCCTAAACTTAGCAATACAAGTATAGTGTCTTTTCTGTGATGAAAACCAAAACTACGGATGGTTTCAACCCAAATAACAGGAAACATCAATAAGTTAATAATAGGTATAAATAACAATACCACCCACCATTTTGGGCGGTTTATAATCTTCATTAAGACAATGGCATTATATACTGGAATAAGTGCTTCCCATGCTTTTCTGCCTGCTCTTACGTACAATTTCCATGTTCCTAAAAAGTGAACTAGTTGTATAAATAAAATAAATAATAACCATTGTGTAGGTGTCATAACGTATATTTTTAATTGCTATTTATTTAATTCCCAAAACGTCTTTCATACCAAAAACGCCTTTCTTGTCAACCAACCATTCTGCTGCGATAACTGCTCCTAATGCAAAACCTTGTCGGTTAAATGCCGTGTGTTTTATTTCTATTTCATCAACCGCTGATTTATAAAATACAGAATGTGTGCCCGGTACATGTTCTTCGCGTTTGGCTGTAATTAATAAGTCATTTTCTGATGAAGGATTTAATGACCATTGAGTTTTTTCAGAGTTTTTGATAATTTGTTCTGCAAGTGAAATTGCAGTTCCGCTTGGTGCATCTAATTTTTGGGTGTGATGAATTTCTTCTAAACTTACTTGATAATCTTTAAACGGATGCATCAATTTTGCTAATTGTGTATTGAGTTCAAAGAATAAATTTACCCCCAAACTATAATTAGAAGCATAAATAAATGCTCCATTTTGTTCAATGCAATACTTTTTAACTTCATCAAAATGTTGTATCCAACCGGTTGTTCCAGAAACCACAGGAACCTGATTTAAAATACAATTTTTAATATTATCAACAGCTTTATCAGGGATACTAAACTCAATGGCAACATCGGCTAAAGTAATAGCGTATTCTTGGGTGTTTTCATCAACTTTTAATACAATTTCATGTCCGCGATGTAAAGCAATTTTTTCAATTTCTTTACCCATTTTACCATATCCTAAGAGAGCTATTTTCATATTATAATTCTATTTTAAATGAGGCCCCAACCAAGGGTTTTCCGTTGAAGTCATTTTGAATTAGTTGTGGATTAAAAGATAAGTTATCATCAATATTAAACTGCATTAAATGGGCATTTACACTAGCCTCAACAACTTGTAATACATAAAAAATACCAGTTACCAATAACGATAAATCCCGATCTTTTTTAAATCCTTTTTGAGCTGTTATTAAGGCATTTGTTGATAAGGTATATTGTCCTGTATCTGTAGTAAATTCGTCTTGTTTGCCTGCCAATCTCAGTTTATAGGCTGTTCTGTAGCGATTGTAAGCATCGTCATTAAAATTGTACACATAAATGGATGTTCCCAATGCCGCATAAACAATAGGAATTTTCCAATACTTTTTATTGTAAGCTTGACCCAATCCGGGTAAAACTGCGGAATAGAATGCTGCTTTTGCAGGAGCTAAGGGATTGTATTCAACTTTGCGCTGATTGGTAGAATCAATTTTAACAGTTAATTCCTTTTGAGCATGAATAGATGCTGAAAAGAAAATGAAAAATGATAAAATCAATACGATACGATTGTACACTAGTTAAATAAATTTTTAATTTTTTCAAATTCGGCTTCTGAAGTAAACGGAATTACTAATTTCCCTTTTCCTTTACCATTCCATTTTAATTCAACTTTATTACCAATAAATTTAGCAATGTGTTGAACCCCTTCTTCAATTTTTTTAGGAGTTTCTGGTTTAATAGCAGATGGTTCAGGAGTTGAATCAGATACTTTTAGTTTTTGAACCAATTGCTCTGTTTGTCGAACTGATAAATTGTTCTTAACTATTTTTTCATAAATAGACAACTGTTCTTCAGTATTTTCAATATTAATTAGAGCGCGTCCGTGACCCATACTTAAAAAACCATCGCGCATGCCTGTTTGAACAATAGGATCTAATTTTAACAAACGCAAATAATTGGTTACGGTTGATCGTTTTTTACCAACGCGTTGACTTAATTCTTCTTGAGTTAAATTGATTTCATCGATTAAGCGTTGGTATGAAAGTGAAATTTCAATAGGGTCTAAATCTTTACGCTGGATGTTTTCAACCAAAGCCATTTCCAACATTTCCTGATCGTTGGCAATACGTATATAGGCTGGAATGGTTTCTAAGCCAATATGTTTGGATGCTCTATAACGACGTTCGCCAGAAACCAACTGAAATTTATTTCCGGCTAATTTACGAACTGTAATAGGCTGAATAACACCAAGCTGCTGAATTGAGTTGGCTAATTCTTGAATGGCTTCTTCATTAAAATTACTTCGAGGTTGAAACGGATTAACCTCAATTGAGTTTATATCAATTTCAACTATACTGCCTACAATTTTATCTGCATTTTTGTCTTTTATCGAAGTAATATCAGCACTTGGATCTTTTAATAAGGCAGACAGGCCTCGTCCTAATGCTTGTTTTTTAACTGCTTTTGCCATTTTATGAGTACTTTTTTAGAATCTCTTCTGCTAAGTTAATATAATTTATTGCTCCTTTACTGGTAGCATCAAATGATATAATACTTTCACCAAAACTTGGAGCTTCACCTAATTTAATATTTCGTTGAATGATGGTTTCAAATACCATTCCTTGGAAATGTTTTTTTACTTCATCTACCACTTGGTTTGATAAACGTAAACGTGAATCGTACATGGTTAGTAATAATCCTTCAATTTCCAATTCAGGATTATGAATGTTTTGAACACTTTTTATGGTACTTAATAATTTACCTAAGCCTTCCAATGCAAAATATTCGCATTGAATAGGAATTATAACAGAATCTGCGGCAACTAAAGCATTTAATGTAATTAAACCAAGTGATGGAGCGCAATCAATTAAAATGTAATCGTATTGATCTTTTACAGTTGCTAAAGTTTTTTTTAGCATGTATTCTCTGTCATCTTTATCAACCAATTCTATTTCTACCGCAACTAAATCGATATGTGCCGGAATAATATCAACATTGGGTGAATTGGTTGGAACGATGGCATCTAGTGCCGATGTTGTATGTTCTAACAACTGATATGTTCCTATTTCAACATCTTCTACATTTATTCCAAGACCTGATGATGCATTTGCCTGAGGATCAGCATCGATTAACAATACTTTCTTTTCTAAGACCCCTAAAGAAGCCGCTAAGTTAATAGTAGTGGTGGTTTTACCAACTCCACCTTTTTGGTTTGCAATTGCAATTATTTTTCCCATGTAATGTTATACAATATTTTAATGCGTAAAAATACGATTATTTATGGTTTATTAAAATCTAAGATATTAACAAAAACTTAAAGTTTAGAAATAATTAAGCTCACTTTTAACTAATTGAAAGTGAGCTTATATTAGTCTGTATTAAGGATATTATTTTTGAGGTATATTTTTAAGTACCTCTAATAAATAGCTCCAGAATTTTTGGGTTGAACGGATACTTGCCTTTTCATCTGGTGAATGTGCACCTAAAATAGTAGGACCAAAAGAAATCATTTCCATATCAGGGTAATTGGTTCCTAAAATTCCACATTCCAATCCTGCATGACAAGCTACTACATTAGGTTTTGATTGAAACATTGCTTCATAAACTGTAGTCATGGTTTTTAATATAGACGAGTTCATATTAGGTTTCCAGCCTGGATAAGCGCCCGAAAATGTTACTTCAAAACCACCCAATTCAAAAGCGGCACGTAAAGCATTAGCAACATCCATTTTAGAAGTTTCAACAGAAGAACGTGTTAAACAGGCAATTTCTATTGTTCCTTCACCAACTGTAACGCGAGCTATATTGTTTGATGTTTCAACCAAATTTTCCATGTCTGGACTCATTCTATATACTCCGTTGTGCGCTGCATAAACAGTTTTGATAAACTTTTTTTGAGTTTCTAAATCCATTGTAGTTGCAGGCAATTGAGTTTCAGAAATGTATATATTTAGCGACTTTTCTAAGGTCTCAAATTCTATTTTAATATCGTTTGCAACCGTATTAAATTTAGCAATGAAGTCATTTTTAGTGGTATTTGAAACAACTACTGTAGCAAAACTTTCGCGTGGAATAGCATTTCGTAATCCACCTCCATTTATAGTTGAAATTCCATAGTTAAATGGTAAGGTTTCGTAAAGTAATCTGTTTAATATTTTATTAGCATTTCCAAGACCTAAATGAATGTCCATACCTGAATGTCCACCACTTAAACCATTGATAGTTATTTGATAAGCAGTAGTATTATTATTTACGGCAGTTTCAGTATAGCTTCTTTTGGCACTGATATCGATTCCGCCAGCACATCCTACATCAATTTCAGCATCGTTTTCGGTATCAAGGTTTAGTAGAATATCACCACTTAAAAAATTGGCTTTCAATCCTTTGGCGCCTGTCATGCCGGTTTCTTCATCAATGGTAAATAATGCTTCAATAGCTGGATGTGCTATATCGGATGATTCTAAGATGCTCATTATAGCTGCAACACCTAATCCATTATCAGCTCCAAGTGTTGTTCCTTTAGCTCTTAACCAATCACCGTCAACATACATATCGATGCCTTGGGTGTTAAAATCAAAATTGGTTGTAGCATTTTTTTGATGAACCATGTCTAAATGTGACTGTAGCACAACGGTTTTTCTGTTTTCCATACCGACTGTTGCAGGTTTTTTTATCAAAACATTCTGAACATCATCTACTAAGGTTTCCAAACCTAATTTTTTACCAAATTCAACCATAAAATCCACTACAGCTTCTTCCTTTTTTGAGCCTCGTGGTATTTGATTTAATTGATAAAAATTGGTAAAAACGTTTTGTGGGGATAATTGTAAAATCTCATTTTTCATGAGTGTAATTTCGTTTAAAAGTTTATAATATTTTCAGCTCTTAAAGATACTTATTTTAATTGTACCGAATAGAATCACCTAGTAAATATTAAGGAAATATTTTAAAATATTAATGCATAAATTAAAAGTAATTTGTGTTTTAATTATATTTATAATAAAAAATGAATGCCATGAAAGAAAAAGTGTTATACTTTCTTTGGAAGTATCATCAATTTAGTAATTTTTCTTTAAAAACAACAGACAATAAGATAATTGAAATCAATAAAAGCGGTATCCAAAACACCAATGCAGGTCCCGATTTTTTAAATGCTTCTTTAATTATTGATAATCAAAAATGGGTTGGTAATGTAGAAATACACCAAAAATCATCTGACTGGTATTTGCACAATCATCACCTTGATGATAATTACAACGCGGTAATACTACATGTGGTTTGGGAGCATGATATGGAAGTATATAACAAAAGCCAATTGCCAATTCCTACTCTTGAATTAAAACACACTGCGAATGAAGACTTTTTAAAATCGTATACAGACTTTTTAAGCTATCCTAAAAAGTGGATTTTATGCGAAAATCAGTTGAAAAAAATTGATTCATTTCAGGTAGATAATTGGCTGGAGAAATTATATTTTGAGCGATTAGAACGAAAATATAATGAAATTACAGAACTCCTTTTGACTTACAAAAACGATTGGGAAGCTGTATTGTTTTTGATGATTTCTAAAAGCTTTGGCACAAAAATTAATGGTGATGTATTTTTGCAAATAGCAAAATCAATAGATTTTAAATTAGTTAGAAAAGAAAAGAATAATTTGTTAGTATTAGAAAGCTTGTTTTTTGGTAAGGCTGGATTATTAAATGAGGACCATTTGCATGCATATTTCCTTAAACTTAAAAAATCGTACTCTTACTTAAGAAGTAAGTATCAAATTATTGACAAAGAAAAGATACGTTGTAATTTTTTTAGATTGCGTCCCTCAAATTTTCCAACAATAAGGTTGGCGCAATTAGCACAATTATACCATCAGCGCAATAGTTTATTTCTAGAATTAATGGAAGCTAAATCAATGAATTCTTTTTACAAAATATTTAACGTTCAAGCCTCTGAATTTTGGGATACACATTATACGTTTAACAAAGAAACGTCGAGAAAGACCAAAAGTCTAACTAAATCTTTTGTCGACATGTTAATAATTAATACAGTAATCCCTTTAAAATTTGCATACTATCAGCAACAACAAGTATATATTGCAGATGAATTGATTGCCATCATGCAAGCTATTAAACCTGAAAAAAATTCGGTAATTGAAATGTATGATTCGATTAATTTGACAGCCAAAGACAGTTTGCAATCTCAGGCTTTATTGCAATTAAAAAATGAATACTGTGATAAAATTAATTGTTTAGAGTGTAGTTTTGGTAAATTTATTTTAGGAAAATAATATAAAAAAAAGCCCTATTTTAGGGCTTTTTTATGTTCTTATAATGAGTTGTTCATACCTCTTTTTTCAAGTAGTGGTTCTATTTTAGGTTCAGCTCCTCTAAACTTTTTATATAAAATCATAGGGTCTTCAGTTCCTCCTTTAGAAAGAACATTATCTCTAAATAATTTTGCTTTTTCTTGATTAAAAATATTTCCAGTTTCTTTAAAAGCTTGGAATGCATCAGCATCCAATACAGCTGCCCAAATATATGCGTAATACCCGGCAGAGTAGCCGCCACTAAAAATATGATTAAAATAACCACTTCTGTATCGTGGTATAATCTCATCAATTAAACCAATTTCATCCATAGCATTTTTTTCAAAAGTTGCCGGATTTTGTAAATCAGCAGTTGTTAAGGTATGCCATTTTAAATCTAATAAAGAAGCTGCTAAATATTCTGTAGTTATAAATCCTTGATTAAATTTACTCGATGCTATTAGTTTTTCTATTAAAGCATCAGGAATAACTTCTCCTGTAATGTAATGTTTAGCATACATTTTTAAAACTTCAGGTTCTCCCGCCCAATGTTCCATAATTTGCGAAGGAAGCTCAACAAAATCTCTAGGAACAGAAGTTCCGGATAATTTGTTATAGGTAGTATTTGATAGTAATCCGTGTAAACCGTGTCCAATTTCATGATACATGGTTTCTACCTCGTCAAAAGATAACAAGGCTGGCTTATCAGCAGTTGGCTTAGTAAAATTCAATACATTGGTAATAATTGGCGTAACATTTTTTCCATTTTTAATTGATTGTTTACGGTATGAACTCATCCAAGCACCACCACGTTTGCTTTCTCTTGGGTGAAAATCCATAAAGAATACTCCAATATGTTTACCATTACTTTCTTGCACTTCATAAGCCTGAGCATCTGGATGAGGAGTTGGAATATCTTTGCGTTCTATAAATTTAACACCCCACAGTTTTCCAACAACTTCAAATAAACCATTTCTTACATTGTTAAGCTCAAAGTAAGGTCTAATTTCCTCTTCGTCTAAATCGTATTTGGCTTTTCTAACTTTTTCAGTATAGTACCACCAATCGTGTGAAGCAAGTTTAAAGTTTCCGCCTTCTTCATCAATTATTTTTTGCATTTCAGCAACTTCTTCTTTGGCTTTAGGTAGCGAGCGATTCCATAGATTCATTAATAACTCGTTTGCTCCTTGCGGAGTTTTAGCCATATTGTCTTCTAAGATGTAATCGGCCCAGGTTTGATATCCTAAAATATTGGCTTTTTTAACGCGTAAAGACGCTAGTTTTGCAACATTGGCGTTGTTGTCAAAATCATTACCCATATTTCCACGGTTCATCCAGCCTTTGTATACTTTTTCTCTTAGATCTCTGTTTTCAGCATATTGTAAAAATGGAATCCAACTCGATTTGTGAAGAGTTACCAACCATTTTCCTTCTTGCCCAGCTTGTTTGGCTGCTAATGCCATAGCTTGAACAACCGATTCTGGCAATCCTGCTAAATCCTTTTCATTGTCAATAAAAAGTTTCCAGTTGTTATCTTCTTTTAAGGTGTTTTCACCAAATTGAAGTGATAATAAACTCAATTCTTTATTAATTTGACGTAAATCTTCTTTTTTATCATCAGGCACATTTGCGCCACTTCTGATAAAATCTTTGTAATACTCTTCAATTAATTTTTTTTGCTCTGGATTTAAACCTGCTTGTTGTTTTTGATCAATACCTTTAGATTTTGTGTTTGAAGATATAGAATTACGTTCATTATACACAGCTTTAATACGCTCAAATAATTTAGCGTTTAGCATAATATCATCGCGGTGTTTGCTCATTTTTGGTGATAATTCTTTAGCAACTTGTTGTAACTCTTTATTGGTATTGGCTCCGGTTTGATTACCGAATACACTACTAACTTTTTCCAATAATTCTGAACTGTATTCTAACGCTTCAATAGTATTTTGGAACGTTGGTTTTTCTTTGTTGTTAACTATTTTTTCGATAGCAGCATTTTGTTCAGCCATGGCTTTTTCATAAGCAGGCATGTAGTGTTCTGGCTTAATTTTTTCAAAATTAGGAACTTCAAATGGGGTTCCATATTTACTAAAAAAAGGATTCTCAGAAGCCTTTTCTTGTGCTAATGCAGTATTCATCACTAATATAAGTGTAACTGTTAAATTAATTATTTTTTTCACGTTTTTAATGTTTAAATATTCGACTAATTTTTAGTACGCTAATTTAAACATTTTAGAATTTTAAATCTAGAGAATTGGTTTGAAAGAGGCAATTTAAATTGATTCTTTATAACTAAAATGGCAAGTTTAATTCAAACTTTATAGAATCTTTTTCTGTTAATGTATAACTTAAATTTCCCTGATGCAGTTTGGCTATTTCAATAATTGATTGAATGCCTAAAAATTTGTTTACTGAAGAACTGAAGACTTGCTTGTTTTGAATAGTAGAATTAACTACCATTTCTTCATATTTGTCCTGACATTTACAGCAATCATCATTAAGTATTGAAAAGTTTAAAAATCCATCTTGCTTAGTTAATCTTATATGAATATTGGCATTGCTGGTATTTTGAATGTAAAATTGAAATACACTTTGCAAAACAAGATTAACTAATTTTTTATCAAAATTAATATACGGCTCATCGTTTAATAAATGGAGTTGAATTTGAAGGTTGTTTTTAGCAATACTTTTTTGGTTTTGTTCTATGCAATTTTTTATTAATGTTGAAAAAAGCGACTCTTGTAAAAACAAGTCGAGTGTATTTGTCTCTAATTTAGATTCAATCATTAAAACTTCCAATTGTGTCAAGGCTGCCTCACACGAGCCTTTTATGATGGATAAATGCCGTTTTAATTTCTCTGGTGTGTAGCTGTCAATATCTTCCATCATCATTTCACTAAACGATAATCCAGAGCCTATCGGATTTTTTAAATTATGTACCAATTGACCTAAAAACTTGCTTTTAGAAATTAAAAGTTCTTTTAATATATCTTCCGGTATATCAAGTAATTGTTGATTATTTGGTTTCATGATGAAAATAGCATTTCAACAAATTTAAAGAATTTAGATTAATTAATCAGTTAAATTAATGGATAAAAAAAGCCACGATACAAGCGTGGCTTTTGTAGGTTGAAATGTGTTACAAATTAACTTAAAATAGCTAATTCATTTACAGTTAAAATATTATCCATTCCTTTCTGGATTGCATCGATATTTAACGGAATCAATTTATGATAGCGTTCAGGTAGCGATTTTTTTAAACCTTCTGTTACATTTTCCAGTTGAACAACGGGTTTAACTTTAAGATAAGCTCCCATTATTATCATATTATATACTTTTTTATTACCCATATCAGAAGCTAGATTGCTAGCGTCTATTTGATAAATAGTAATATCTTTTCGTTTTGGATGAATTGTTATTCCGTTAGGATCGTAAAGCAATACACCGCCAGGTTTAACAGTATTCTCAAATTTATCCATCGATTGTTGGTTAAGTATAATTGCTGTGTCAAATAATTTTAAATATGGCGAACTGATGCGTTCATCGCTTAAAATTACAGTTACATTAGCAGTTCCTCCTCTCATTTCTGGACCGTAAGAAGGCATCCAACTTACTTCTTGGTTTTGCATAATGCCTGAATAGGCTAAAATTTTACCTAACGATAAAACTCCTTGTCCTCCAAATCCGGCTATAATTAATTCTTCTGTCATAATTACTTTTTATTAATCATTTTACCATCAACTTTTATATCGCCTAATTCGTAGAATGGGAACATGTTTTCCTCCATCCATTCATTGGATTGACGCGGTTGCATTTTCCAACCAGAATTACAATTTGATACAATTTCAATTAAAGTAAGTCCTTTTCTTAAACGTGTATCTTGGAATCCTTTTAAGATTGCTTTTTTGGCTTTTCTAACATGCTTATGTGTGTGTACGGCATGTCTTGATACATTGTAAACACCAGGTAAATTGGCTACCAATTCGGTTATTTTTAAAGGTGATCCTGTAGAACAGGTATCTCTTCCGTAGGGAGAAGTTGAGGAAGGCATACCAGGTAGGGTAGTAGGTGCCATTTGCCCACCGGTCATTCCGTAAATTCCATTATTTACAAAGATAATTACAATGTTTTCACCTCTGTTACAAGCATGAATAGTTTCTGCAGTTCCAATAGCGGCTAAATCGCCATCTCCTTGGTAGGTAAACACATACTTGTTTGGCCATGTTCGTGCAATAGCAGTAGCAACAGCAGGTGCTCTACCGTGTGCGGCTTGTTGCATGTCGATGTCCATAAATTCATAAGCTAATACAGAGCAGCCAACAGGAGCGACCCCAACAGTATCTTCAACTATCCCCATTTCTTCTATAACTTCCATAACCAGTTTGTGCGCAGTACCGTGACCGCAACCTGGACAGTATGAAAGTGTGTTATCTGTCATCAATTCAGTTCGTTTATAAACTAAATTTTCGGGTTTTATGATATCTAAAGTTTTCATTAGTTCTTAATTAATTTTTGTTGTAAAGCATCTAATATTTCTTCAGGCGTATGAATAATACCACCTGTTCTTCCAAAATGTTCAACCGGAACTTTATGTTCTACAGCTAACCTTACATCTTCTACCATTTGTCCCATGCTTAATTCTACACTTAAAATTCCTTTTACTTGTTTTGTAAACTCCATTAACTGTTTTTTAGGGAAAGGGAAGAGTGTAATCGGTCTTAACAAACCAACTTTAATGCCTTTAGCACGTGCTAAATCGACTGTCTTTTGTGCAATACGAGCGCTAGAACCATAAGCTACTATTAAGTATTCTGCATCTTCGCACTTAATGGTTTCAAACCTTAAATCTTCTTCTTCCATTTGTGCATATTTTTTCATCAAACGATGCACTCTGCCTTCCATCTTTTCCGATTTTAAATCTAATGATGTTATAATATTGCGCTCTCTTCCTTTCTTTTTGCCAGTGGTTGCCCAGTTGCCGTGTAACTGATATATTTCATCATCGGTCCATCGAGGTTTGAACTCCTTGAACTGAACTTTTTCCATCATCTGACCAATTACACCATCAGATAAAATTAATACCGGAGTTCTGTATTTGAATGCCATTTCAAAAGCATCTTCAACGTGGTCAGCCATTTCCTGAACCGATGCGGGTGCTAATACATACAATTTATAATCGCCATGACCACCACCTTTAACCGATTGAAAATAATCCGCTTGTGAAGGTTGAATGGTTCCTAAACCAGGTCCTCCTCTTACAACATTTACGATAACTGCTGGTAATTCTGCTCCAGCCATATACGAAATTCCTTCTTGTTTTAATGAGATTCCAGGGCTGGAAGATGAGGTCATTACTCGTTTACCAGCACCAGCCGCGCCATAAACCATGTTTATTGCGGCAACTTCACTTTCTGCCTGAAGTACAACCATACCCGTAGTTTTCTCTGGTTGTTCCATCATCAAATACTCAATAACTTCAGATTGTGGGGTAATGGGATAACCAAAATAGGCATCAACTCCAGCACGAATAGCCGCTTCGGCCAGTGCTTCGTTACCCTTCATTAATTTAATTTCTGCCATTATAATACGTTGTTTATAATTATGATTAATCTTCGACTTTCATTCTATATACGGTAATTGCCCCATCAGGACAAACAATACCACAGTTTGTGCAACCGGTACAATCGTCCGGATTTTCCATATATGCGTAATGATAGCCTTTTAAATTTACTTCGGATGACATACGTATAATGTCTGGACCACAAACAGGTATACAAACCTCACAGCCTTTACATTTATCGTTATCAACTACAATTGCTCCAATAACTTTTGCCATATGATTATTCTATTTAACAATTAGTTTTATTGATAGCAAAATTACGAAATATTTTAAGAAATCGTTTTCGTATTTAAAAAAATTTAAAAAAAAAGGCGAACAACTGTTCGCCTTTGAGATTAATATAATTTTTTAAATTTTGATGGATTTGCCTCACTTACAATTTCATAGACCTTTTCAAAGATATCTTCGGCATTTGGTTTTGAGAAATAATCTCCATCGTCACCATATGCTGCTCTATGTGGTTTTGCAGATAATGTAGCTGGTTTGCTGTCTAAATATTGATATGCATTTTGTTCTTCCAAAATTTGTTGCATTATAAAAGCGGATGCTCCTCCAGGTACGTCTTCATCAACTACCAACAATCGGTTTGTTTTTTGAATACTTTTGGCGATATCATGATTAATGTCAAATGGAAGTAAACTTTGTATATCAATTAACTCAACGTCAATTCCTACTGCGGCTAATTCCTCTACAGCTTGTTCAACAATTCTTAAGGTAGAACCATACGAAACAACTGTGATGTCTTTTCCTTCTTTTAAAGTTTCTACAACGCCTATTGGAGTTCTGAACTCGCCTAAATTTGAAGGCATTTTTTCTTTTAATCGGTAACCGTTAAGGTTTTCAACAACCATGGCTGGTTCATCGCTTTCTAACAGGGTATTATAAAATCCTGCGGCTTTAGTCATATTTCTTGGAACCAAAATATACATTCCTCTTAATAAATGTATCATACCACCCATTGGAGAACCCGAGTGCCAGATACCTTCTAAACGATGTCCTCGTGTTCTTACAATTAACGGAGCTTTTTGTGTACCTCCCGAACGGTAACGTAAAGTTGCCAAATCATCGCTCATTACCTGTAAAGCATAAAGTGCGTAGTCTAAATATTGAATTTCTGCAATTGGTCTAAGTCCACGCATTGCCATTCCAATTCCTTGACCAATGATAGTAGTTTCGCGAATTCCGGTATCTGTAACACGCAATTCTGAATATTTTTCTTGCAATCCAACCAATCCTTGATTTACATCACCAATATTACCTGAGTCTTCTCCAAACACAAATACATCGGGATGTTTAGCTAAGATAGCATCAAAATTACTTTTTAAAACTACATAGGCACTTTCGGTAGTGTCATCGTTGTACACAGGTTTAACTTCTTTAACATTGGTAACTTTATCAGAAAAATCATTGTGTAAATGAGAACTGTACGTATGTTGGTATTTTTCTTTGTATGAAACAATCCAATTTTGTAAAGTTGTTTTGGCATCAAATGATTCTTGCGAAATAAAGCGAGTTATTTTACGTGCTGTACTTATTAAATTTTTACGCTCTGGATCTTTAATTGAAGCTAAATTTTGAATAAGAGGAACGATGGACGCTTTATTGTTGCTGTTCTTTGCAACTTCGGTTAATATTGTGATAAGTTCTTTTTGTTCTGCACGAATTGGATTTAAAAATGCATTTCTTGCTTCGGTTTTAGCTTCTCTAACACTATTTTTAGCAGCTTCTTCCAGTGCTACTATTTCTTCTTCGGATGTGAATTTTGTAACGGTTCCATCTTCTTGTGGAAATTCTAGTTGAAGCATCCAGTTGCGCATCTGTTTGATGCAATCAATTTCATCTTCCCATGCTAAGCGTTCGTCTGATTTGTAGCGTTCATGCGATCCTGAAGTGGAATGACCTAAGGCTTGTGTTAAATCTTCCACGTGGATTAAAACCGGAACATGTTCTTCACGTGCTATTTTTTCTGCTTTTTTGTAGGTTTCAACGCATTGTAAATAGTCATATCCTTTTATGGTAAAGATTTCATAACCTGCTCCCTTTTCGTCGCGTTGAAATCCTTTTAAAATCTCAGAAATATTTTCTTTGGTTGTTTGATATTTTGCAGGAACGGAAATTCCATAAGCGTCATCCCAAACACTGATAATCATAGGAACCTGTAAAACTCCTGCTGCGTTAAATGCTTCAAAAAAGTGACCTTCGCTAGTGCTTGCGTTTCCAATAGTACCCCAAGCAATTTCGTTTCCGTTATTGGTAAAAGTTGTTCTATTGTTGATGGCATCGTAATTTCTAAACATTTTTGATGCATAAGCCAACCCTAGTAAACGAGGCATTTGACCAGCTGTACATGAAATATCGGATGTTATATTTTTTTGTTGCATTAAGTTTTTCCAGCTCCCATCTTTATTAATAAAGTGTGTGCCAAAATGATTATTCATTTGACGACCTGTAGATGCAGGTTCGTGCTCAATATCTGCATGGGCATAAAGAGCAGCCCAAAATTGCTGGGTAGTAAGCTCTCCAATTGCCATCATAAACGTTTGATCACGGTAATAACCAGCTCTGAAATCGCCATTTTTAAATGCTTTTGCCATAGCTAATTGCGGTATTTCTTTACCACCACCAAAAATTCCAAATTTTGCTTTACCTGTTAAAACTTCTTTTCTTCCGAGGGTACTGCATTCTCTAGAAATTACTGCAATTTTGTAATCGTTTAAAACTTCTTTTTTAAATGCTTCAAAGGAAATTTTATCCGAAGTTACTGTGTTGTTTCTACCTTTCATTTCACTAAAAATTAATTCGTTGCAAAGTTAACTTATTATTATCAATTTAAAAAATATTTATAAATAGGCGTAAAAAAATATATTTTAAACAAAAATATGCTATAATTATTTTGAATAATGAAATAAGAAAATCTTATAGCATTAAAAGAATCCGCGTCTGAAAAGGTTAAATAGGTAGTTTATTTGAGTTGTAAAAACAAATCTGATTTTGGTTTCGTAATTGGGTTGTGCAATTTCCCACCCATTATTGGAATGAATTGGAAAATACAACTCGAAATAATTGTTTACAAAATTCATTCTAATGCCATTTTCATGGGCAAAATAAACGGATTCATTTTTATTCTTTAGCCAACCAAAATCATTATAAACTTCAATCCAACGCCAAATTCCAATGCTGGTATTTAAAGTGGTAATCCATTGATTGGCCTTGTTGGTAGGTAAAATTGATTTAAAACCACCTTCATTAATAATAACCTGCTGACTAAAAATGCCGCTACTTTCAGATCGACCTAAATAATCATACTCAAATAAATAATCACTGGCATTGCTTAACGAAAAATCGAAAAAATTGGTATTGGTATGATTGAATAAAAAAGTTCCGGCATAAAAGCGCAAATCAAGTTGTCTGTTTCTGCGATCGGTTAATTTTCGATATTGAACTAAAAAAGAAGCTTTGCTGAAATGATTAGAATATTGATAATTTACACTGTATTTTAACTCATCTATAATATTTGGATTGGAATATCCATAACGCAAGCTGAATACTTTATAGCGGTCTGAATCTAAAACTTCGAGCTGTGAAGCAGGAATTTCTCTATCAATTATAACATATTTTGCTAGTAATGCTCGGGAACCAACATCGCGTAAGGATTTTCTGTTAAACTCTATTACGGCATACGGAATAAGGGTGTTGTAACTTAAATTAGGAGCGTATTGATAGTGGCTACCTATAATACCTGTTCGGTATTTGTATACATTTAATAGAGAATGTTGGGGTAAATAATCGTATTCTAATGAAAATAAACCCGAGAGTGTAGCGGTTTTAGTGCTAATACTTGGGAGTAACTTATACTTGAAATTTTTATCGAGAAACGTTTTATTGTGAAGTCCTAAGCCAAAAATAAATCCATCATAATAGTTATAACGCATTTCTGGTAAAAACATTAATTGATTGTAATACGGATTATCAATATCATTAATAAAACGTACTTGAATGGGTCTGTTTATCAGTCGCTTTTCAATAAATTTCCAGTTATTACGTAAATTATTTTCCGGATAATTAAATTCATAGTTTAAAGCTAACCTATCAAAACCATTTTTAGGTATGCAAATAACAGCGGTTGAATCGATATGTTCATACCATTTGTTAAAAACAATTTCGTTTTTTTTAAGTCCGTAAAGTTGAATTGGAGCAGTAAAATCGGACTTGTTTTTTACCACAATTTTTATTGAATCGGTTTCTTTAGAAACCTTTTTTAGTGTATAATCTATTTTTTTATTGGTAGTAAGATATTCGTTTTCAAACCAATCTATTTTTTTGGTTGTATTTGATTTAATAATAGATGTAAACTGATCGCTGTTAAACGATTTCAATTTATTTTGCTGGTAAAATTCTTTGATAGATTTTGATACAACACCATGGTTTAAATAATGGTCTAAATAGTTTAATCCCAATCCAGCTTTGTATTTAGATGCAATTTTTCTGTTAAAATTTGATAAGGAATCGGAGCGTGTATTTAAAGCCTGATCTAAATTAGCATGAGTAGACAACTGAAACAAATAAGCGTATTTATCATTAAAATTAAGTTTAGCAATGTTAAATGTGTTTAACAACCAAACTTTTGAAACATTGCCAATGGCTTTTATTTCAGGATAATATTGATCAACATAGCGCATCATTAAATAAGTTTGCAAGCCATCAATTAACCAGTAATCTGTCCTTTTTTGATACGAAAATGTGTTTTCTAAATAAGTTCTTGCCAGTGTTTTAAATAGTTTTATATCCCATTCAAATACATCTGGGAAAGGATTCAGTATGTTAGGTAATTGATTAAATCCATACACCGGGTATTTGTTATAAGTAACCTGATTTACAAGTATAGCATTATGAGGATACGGCCCTAAATGTTCTTGAATAAAGTTAAATGCACGTTGGGCAATATCACTTTTCGTTTGTGTATTTAGTTCTTCGGATGCTAAATCTGTAATTAAAGTTGTGTTTTGAGTTTTTACCTTTATAAATTCATCTTTTTTGGAAATGTTTATAACAATGTTTTGCCGATTATTACCAGAAAGTTTATAGCGCTTAAATGTTTCGCTTTCTATTAATTCAGCATCTAAATCTGTGGTTAAAAAATGCGATTTCGGAATGGTAAATTCTAGGGTATAGTTGGTAAAATTTACCATCAAATCATCCATATCTAAGTTGTTTTGCAACTGCCATTGCGTGTCTAAAATAGCCGGAATTAAATACCAATAGCGCAAGTAATAATTATCTTTAGTTCTTCCATAACTGGTATATCGGTTTAACGGAATTTTAACGGTATAGGAAGTGTAAATTTCAATACTATCTTTTGAAGCCAGCGGTTTTTTAAGCGAAATTCCAATAACATCAGGATAGCTTACAGGAACAAAATGTCCTAACGAATCATTGGATACTTTGATTTGCTCAATTGTAGTATAACCACGCTGATAGTCTTTTGAAAAATAAAAAGCTTTGTCATAACTTTCAATCAAACGTTTAGACAAAGGTGTGTGTTTATCTTTAAATGCATTGGGCCAATTGTGGAAAAACAAGGTATCTAGCGAATTGTCGGAAGTGTTAACAAAAGTTGTTTTTTGTTGAATTTGGAGCTCGTGAGCTTGAACATCTAAGTTGACTTTCATAAATATAGAATGCTGTTGCCCATGTAAAACTAGGTTGGTTAAAAGCAAAAGACTATATAGTAACTTAGTTAAATTCAATCGTAAATTAAAGGGATTAATTTGTTTATTTCACTGTATACCAAATGTAGGATTTTTATCCTATAAAAAACAAATTTGAAGAAAACATGCCAAAAAAGAAGCTACTGTTTAATTAATTTTACAGTTTTTGTTGTTTTTCCTTGAATAGTAAGGTAATAAATTCCAGATGGAATGTGAGACAAATCTATCAGATAATTATTGGTTTTAAGTTCTACAGTTTCGGTAAACACAACTTTTCCAAGTGTGTTAACTAATGAAATAGTAAGGTGTTGATTTAATAATTCATCAGTAACAAGAAGTGTTGTGAAATCTTTAATAGGATTAGGATATACCCAAATGTCATCTAAAAGAATTTGCTTTTTAAGAGTACCTTCACATGCCAAACTCGATTTAATTTCTACTGTATCACCATGTTGTACCTGAGTTGAAAATACTTTTTCGTAGGTTGTGCCAATGATGGTATTGTTAACAAAAAGTGTGTAAGGTGCCGTTCCTGTTTCAATTTCTATAGCTACACGCGACTTGTTATTTATTGTTTCTATTGAAGTTCTACCGTTTAAACCTGGGGCTTGATTGACAGTAATTTCAAAACATTGCTTTAAGTTTGGCAAGCCAGGTACATCAATACACAATGAATAATTTTTGGCAGCTAAATTTGGAATTTCGAGTGAGTTGTTTGTAAAATTATACGTAACACCATCTAAAGTACCTACATAAGTATAATTAGAAATTGCAGTTATGGTTATTTTTCCGTTTGATTTTGTCTGACAAGTCGGACTGGTTACGCTTATGCTAAAATTAGTAGCAGGTAATATGGTACATCCGTTATAATCAACATACGAACCAATAGGGGTATTTGGACAAAGATCAAAGCTATCAGTTATACCATCATTATCGGCATCGGCAGTTTCTTGAATAAGAATGGTTAGCGTAGCTGTATCGGTTTGTGTTCCATCATTAATGGCAATGGTTAACGTATATTTTTGTTGTTGGGTGTAATTTAAATGTTTAGCGGTGGTTAATAATCCTGAGGTTGCATTTAAGCTAAAGGTTCCTTGCTCATTACCAGAAAGAATAGTGTATGTAAATGATTTTCCAGCAGCATTTACTACTTCTAAATTTTTAACAATACTGTTTAAATTAGTGTTGTCTGGTAGTGATAGTGTAGTATCATCTATATAATTTACATGCATTAATTTTGAAGTATACAATTCCATAACAACGGGTAAATGATCGCTAAAGTAATACAAATCATCACGTAGCTGTTGTGAAAATGTTCCGGTACAACTTGTATTGTTGATGCTTTTATCAAAACAATTTCCATTGTTTCCATATGCTTTATACGAATTGGGAACATAAGAAAGGTTGGTGTGATTTTGTAAATTTTCGGACATTAAGATAAAGTCGAACCGGTCATCCAATCCGCCTGTTGCACCACTGTCTCCAATAGAATTTAAACGAGTAGATTGAGTATGGATTCCTTGAAAAGTACTGTTGGAAGTCCAATCGCCTGGACTGTTAATGGGGTCAACAATTTTTATAGCATGTTGTGGATTTAGTAAATTTTGATAAGCAGGTTCTGACGATGCATATAAATTTAAATCACCGGAAAACAACACAAAACTATTGGGAGCTATTAAACCATTGTTTACAGCCGTAAAGAAATCATTAATCATGGCATTTCTGTTGCTTTTATCACTGTCGGTGTTACTGGCTTTTAAATGTGCTACAAAAACCTCAATCAATATCGGATTTGAATCTTGATCGAGCGTATTTAATTTAAATGTATAATGGTTGATATCTCTTAAATACGTTTTAATTACGCCTTGCTTCACCAACAATAATTTATCTGCATTATAAAATGCAAACTGTTGTAAGTTGTTAAATGGAGGGGTTCCTGAGGTATTGTTTTGATACGTAACTGCTTTGTAATTTGAGGTAGTCAATACTTTTTGTAAAACCAATTGTTCTACGTCGGGTGAAGTAATTTCAGCTACTAAAAACAAATCAGGTTGATAATTATTTACGATTCGGTTTAATCGATTTAGATCATCTGCAATTTGAAAAGAACTTGGAAAATTAAGCATGTTATAAAACATCGTTTTGATATTCGTTTGAGAAAACGATATCAGGTAAAAAACACTAAAAACAATGCTTAATAAGAGCTTTTTCATCAGCAATTAATTCATAATAAACTTTAATGGTTTAGCTAAATTATTCGATTTTATAGTAATAAAGTAAACTCCACTGTGTAAGTTACTAACATCAATGTTGAGTTGCTTGTTTAAACCAGTTTGATTACCAATTAATACCGATTTTATTACCTGTCCTAATTGATTGTATATCAGCAATTCAGAATTTAGGATTCTTTCATTGATGTTTAATAAAATTGAACTGTTAGTTACGTTACTGCTTGCAAATGAAATAGAACTAATAGAGTAATTATAGGTTGATAAAGTAGAAGATTTAAATTGAAAATCCATAACAACAGGTAAATGATCGCTGGCGTAATTAACATGTTGTCTGGTAACAGCAGAATATGAGCCCGTACACGAAGCATCGGTAACGTCTTTGTTTAAACAATTTCCGTTATTTCCATAAGCTAAGTACGTATTTGGAATGTAGGATAAATTAGAATTTTCGTTCATTAAATTTTCTGATACCAAAATAAAATCGAATCTATCATCTAAACCACCTGAAGATATGCGTGGGTTTTGGGTGTGAATACTTGAAAAATTAATATTGTCTCTCCAAAAATATTTTATGTTTTCTGAAGTTGGGCTCGTTGGAAAATAAGTTGACCAAGAAAAACTTCCATCGGCATCAATAACGGGGATGGTTTCACACAGAGCAGCATTGCCAATTGGATCTTTCATTTTAATACTTGCAGTTCCGTTTAAAGCATTAATATAAGCAGCTTCATTACTGGTATACAAATTTAAATCGCCGGCTAAAATGATATACCGACTTTGATCAACAGTGTTTAATGCTTGTATAAATGTACTAATTTGATTGTTGCGTTCTATAGAATTTGTTCTTCCGTCACTTGATTTTAAATGGGCTACAAAAACCTCCAAATAAACTGGATTTTCATTAATATCTAATTTCTTAAATCTAAAAGTGTATTGGTTTATATTTCTTGTAGAAGCAGCAAGTGCTTTTTCTTCAACCAATTCAAAAATATTTTTATTGTAAAATACCAATTGACCGTTGTCATCGGAAGGATTTGAAATATTGTTAAATCGGGTAGTGCGAAGGTATTTGTTTTCAATGGTATTTAACTTACCTAAAATATGATCAGGCGTATTAATACCTGCTTCTTGTACCATTAATAAATCAGGTTTTATATCATTATAAATATATTCATGAGCTAATTGCCTATCTGTTGAAGAAGAGGGTGCAAATTTCACAACATTATAGGTCATGGCTTTTATTGTTTCTTGTGAAAAAACAAATGCAGTAACAAACATTACTGCTACTAAGAGTAGTGTTTTTTTCATTTCTGGGGGAAATTATATTGTTTGTAAAATTTTTAAAAGTACTCTATAAGCTAAAAATTAGGTTTTAAACTGTAATTTTCATAAAACTTATCCAAATAAGATACCACTTCATCTGCAGTATCTACTAGTGTAAATAATTCTAAATCTTCTTTGCTAATGTTACTGTTTTGTTCTAAAACAGTTTGTTTAATCCAATCCAACAATCCTTTCCAATAACTTGTTCCAACCATAATTATGGGAAACTGTCCTATTTTATCGGTTTGAATTAGTGTAATTGCTTCAAATAATTCATCCAGCGTACCGAAACCACCTGGTAAAACAATAAATCCTTGAGAATATTTAACAAACATCACCTTGCGAACAAAGAAATAATCAAATTCTAAGTTTTTATCTTTATCAATGTATGGATTGAAATTTTGTTCATGAGGCAAATCGATGTTTAAACCAACAGATGGTCCTTTACCACGATGTGCCCCTTTGTTACTGGCTTCCATTATTCCGGGTCCTCCACCAGTTATTACACCGTAACCATGTTGAGTTAATTTGAAGGCAATTTCTTCTGCAAGTAGATAATTTGGATTGTCTTCTTTGGTTCTGGCCGATCCAAAAATACTTACGCACGGTCCTATTCTGCTTAAATTTTCATACCCGTACACAAATTCTGACATGATTTTAAATATAGCCCACGAATCGTTCGTTTTTATTTCATTCCAGGTTTTGTGCTTTAATTTTTCGCGAATTTTTCTATCGTTTTCGGTCATAATAAACTGTTGATGTAGTTTGAGGTTTTAAAATAAGTTACAAAGATAATTCTTTTTTAAGGAATTTTGCAGTATAACTTGTTGGATGTAAAGCAACTAATTCAGGGGTGCCTTCACAAATTACAGTTCCGCCGTTTTTTCCTCCTTCGTAACCTAAATCAATAATATGGTCTGCCAATTTAATTACATCCATATTGTGTTCAATAATTAACACGGTATTGCCTTTGTCTGTAAGCTTATTTAAAACTTCCATCAACACCCGAATGTCTTCAAAATGCAAACCTGTTGTAGGTTCATCTAATATATAAAAAGTATTACCAGTATCGCGTTTAGCCAGTTCGGTCGCTAATTTAATTCGTTGTGCTTCCCCACCTGATAAGGTTGTTGATTGTTGCCCAAGGGTAATGTATCCCAATCCAACATCTTCAATTGTTTTAAGCTTTCGGTATATTTTTGGAATCGATTCAAAAAACAAAACACCTTCTTCTACTGTCATATTTAATACATCTGCGATGTTTTTTCCTTTGTACTTAATTTCAAGTGTTTCTTGATTAAAACGATTTCCTTGGCAGGTTTCACATTCTACGTAAACATCAGGTAAAAAGTTCATTTCAATAACTTTCATACCACCACCCTGACAGGTTTCGCACCGACCGCCAACGACATTAAAAGAAAATCTTCCGGCCTTGTAACCCCTTATCATCGCTTCGGGCGTATTTGCATACAAGGCCCTAATTTCGTTAAAAACGCCCGTATAGGTTGCCGGATTTGAGCGTGGAGTTCTGCCAATAGGCGATTGATCGATATCAATAACTTTATCAACATGGTCAATTCCAACTATTTTTTCAAAAGGCATCGGAGTTTGAACACCGTTGTATATATGATTGTTTAAAATAGGGTATAAAGTTTCATTTATTAGGGTAGATTTTCCACTACCGGAAACGCCCGTTACACATATCATTTTACCCAATGGAAATGAAATTGAAATATTCTTAAGATTGTTTCCTCTGGCGCCTATAAGTTCGATGCATTTACCATTGCCTTTTCTTCGCTTTTTTGGTGTTTTAATTTGTTTGGTTCCGTTTAAATAATCGGTTGTTAAGGTGTGATGTTTTAGCGTTTCCTGATAGTTTCCTACGCTAACTACTTCACCGCCATGAATGCCGGCACCTGGGCCAATATCAATAATATAGTCGGCATGCTCAATCATTTCTTTATCGTGCTCAACTACAATAACTGAATTGCCCACATCTCTTAAGCTTAGCAACGATTTTATAAGTTTTTCATTGTCGCGTTGATGTAACCCAATGCTAGGTTCATCTAAAATGTACAACACATTTACCAGTTGTGAACCAATTTGAGTGGCAAGTCGTATACGTTGAGCTTCGCCTCCGGATAATGTTTTTGAAGTTCTGTCAAGTGTTAAATAATTTAAGCCAACATCGAGTAAAAACTGAACGCGTGTTGCAATTTCTTTGATGATTTCCTCACCTATATATAGTTGCTTTGAAGATAATTTTTTTGGTAAACAAGCAATCCACTCAGCCAGTTCATCAATATCAAACTGAACTATTTCTGAGATGTTCCTGCCATCTATTTTAAAATAAAGTGATTCTTTTTTTAATCGATTGCCATTACAAACACTGCAATTAACCTCGTTCATGTAGTTTGATGCCCATCGTTTTATAGAAGTAGAATCAGACTCTTTATATTGATTTTCGATAAAATTTACAATGCCTTCAAAATCAATTTCATAAGTTCGGGTAATTCCCATGGCTTCCATTTTAACATCAAACTTTTCTTTACCTCCATATAAAATAACATCCAATCCTTCTTTCGGAATTTTTGATATGGCTTCGTTGAGTTTAAAATGATACCGTTCTCCAATAAGTTGAATCTGTTTAAAAATCCAGCTGTTTTTTTGTTCTCCCATCGGAGCTATTCCGCCATTATTTATGGATAATGAGGGGTTAGGAATTACCTTATTCAAATCTACTTCGTTTACTATTCCCAAACCGTTGCAATGCGGACAAGCTCCTTTTGGTGAATTAAAAGAAAACGAATTTGGTTCTGGACTTTGATAGGATATTCCAGATGTTGGGCACATCAAATCGCTACTGAAATAGCGTAATTTATCCGTATCAGCATCAATTACCATCAATATATTGTTGCCGTATTCTAAGGCTGTTTTAACGCTTTCTGATAATCGTTTGATGGATGAATCATCTACTTTTATGCGGTCGATAACTACTTCAATATCATGAGTTTTATAGCGATCAAGCCGCATTCCTTTTTCGATATCTACGATTGTTCCATTTACCCGTACTTTTAAAAATCCCTGTTTGGCTGTTTGTTCAAAAAGCTCTCGGTAATGACCTTTTCTGGCTTTAACCAAAGGGGCTAAAATTAATATTTTATGATTTTCAAAATCTTGAAGTATTAATTTTACAATTTCCTCTTCGGTATAACTTATCATTTTTTCGCCGGTTTCATAAGAATATGCATCCGAAACGCGTGCATATAAGAGACGAAGAAAATCGTAAATTTCAGTTATGGTACCAACGGTTGAACGCGGACTTTTATTGGTTGTTTTTTGTTCTATAGAAATTACCGGAGAAAGTCCGTTTATTTTATCTACATCGGGGCGTTCTAAATTTCCTAAAAACTGTCGTGCATAAGAAGAAAAAGTTTCTACATACCTGCGTTGACCTTCCGCATAAATGGTATCAAATGCCAAAGAAGATTTTCCGCTTCCGCTCAAACCGGTTAGAACAACTAACTTATTTCTAGGAATAGTAACATCAATATTCTTTAAATTATGAACACGTGTACCTATTACTTCAATATTTTCTTCTGAGTTTTGCATTTGATTTTTAAAAGATTGCAAAGTTAATTAATAGAATTTAGAAAAATAGACCTCAATTAGTTAAATTTGTTTTTTAAAAAAGAGCAAATGTTGAATATTGATTCCCTCCGCAATTTTTTTGAACGTCACGGCTATGATGTTTCTTCACGGTTATCAGATAGGTTAGGAATGCGTACCACCAATGTTAGGTTATTTTTTATTTATTTTTCATTTGCTACTTTGGGAGCTTCATTTGTAATTTATTTGTTTTTAGCTTTTTTGTTGCGCTTAAAAGATATGATATACACCAAGCGCAGCTCTGTTTTTGATTTATAAGACGTATAAAAAATATACACATCAGATTATATAAAACCATACCATCATATGTGGATATGGAAGAAACGGTCGTCAGTCTGTAATTAAAATGAAAACTTACAATACACCGTTTATTGTCATTGAAAAAAATCCGGTATTAATTGATGAATTGGACAAAAGTGGAATTTTATTTGTTGAAGGCAATGCAACTGAAGATAAAATTTTAATACAAGCAGGTATTTACAAACCTAAAAACCTGATAACAGCTTTACCTTCAGGAAGTTTTTAGGAAATTGTTTAGTTTAAATCAACTTTTAGGAAAAATGCAAGACTAAAGTCAGTTAGAATAAGCACTTTTCCTCATTATAAATTTTTAAACTATTTTAGCAATTATCTATTTAAATAGAACTATGTTAAAAGCCCATATCCGACTCTTATACACCAAAATTAAAGCTGCTTTTATTGACCTTCTGCCTATTATTATAGTGGTGGTTTTTTTTCAATCGGTGGTTATTCAGCAACCGTTTCCACAGCTATGGGATGTGCTAATTGGAGTTTTATTAGTAGTACTGGGATTATTTCTTTTTATAGAAGGATTGGAAATAGGATTATTTCCAATTGGTGAAGCCATGGCGTATGCATTAGCCAAAAAGGGAAGTTTATTTTGGTTAATGCTCTTTTCGTTTGCACTTGGTTTTTCAACAACCATAGCAGAGCCCGCTTTACTAGCCATTGCAAAAGAAGCAGCTAAGATATCATCCGAAGCAGGATTAATAGATAATAATCCTGAAACCTTAAGTGCATATGCCTTAGGCTTAAGAATTTCAGTTGCTTTATCGGTCGGACTTGCAATTGTTATAGGAGTATTGAGAATACTTAAAGGATGGCCATTGTATTACCTCATTATAGGTGGTTATATGGTAGTAATGTTGATGACTGTTATTGCACCTAAAGAAATTATTGGATTGGCGTATGATGCTGGCGGAGTTACAACATCAACCATAACTGTACCATTAGTAACAGCACTAGGAGTTGGATTAGCTTCCGTAATTAAGGGTAGAAGCCCGTTATTAGACGGTTTTGGATTAATAGCATTTGCGTCCTTATTACCCATGATTTTTGTTATGGGGTATGGTTTGTTCTGGTTTAACTAAAAGAAAACAATGATAGAATTAATTTTAGACTTTGCGAAGATTTTATTTTATACTTTTTTAGATGTATTGCCAATTCTATCGCTTATTGTATTCTTTCAAATTGCTGTATTAAAACAACCAATTCCGCATTTAAAACGTGTAATCTTAGGTGGTATTTTTGTAGTTTTAGGTTTAGCCTTGTTTTTGATGGGTTTAGAAAAAGCACTTTTTCCAATAGGTGAAATTATGGCTAATCAATTAGCAAATCCCGAATTTATTGGAGTATCAGAAGGTGAAGTACCGCATTGGAGTAATTACTATTGGATCTACATATTTGCAGCTGCCATTGGTTTTTCAACCACTATAGCAGAACCGTCCTTAATTGCCGTTGCAATCAAAGCTGGTGAAGTATCATCCGGTACAATTAGTGCAAATGGTTTAAGAATAACCGTTGCTATTGGTGTGGCGTTTGCCTTAGCATTGGGAACTTATAGAATTGTAACCGGAACACCCTTATATTTGTATATCATGGCAGGATATGTTATAGTAATTATTCAAACAATATTTGCGCCTAAAGATTTGATAGCATTAGCCTACGATTCAGGCGGTGTTACAACATCTACAGTAACAGTACCTTTGGTAACAGCTTTAGGTCTAGAACTCTCAGGAGCAGTACCTGGAAGAAATCCGGCGGTAGATGGATTTGGACTTATAGCTTTCGCAAGTTTGTTTCCAATTATATCCGTATTGGGATATTCTCAGTTTATGGCATTAAAAAGTAAATTTTACATATAAAAAAATAAAATCATGCAGTTTAAATTAATTATGGCTTTTGTAAAGCCCAACATTACAGACACAGTTGTAGATGCTATGAAAAAAGCTGGAGCAACAGGCGCAACCATAATTCCGGCTAGAGGAACAGGAATACATGAAGCAAAATCATTTTTTGGATTAACTATTGAAGATCAAACTGAAATAATCGTATTTTTAGTTGAAGAACATGTGGTAGAAAAGTTTATGGAAGTAATAGAAAAAGCAGGAGAATTTCATAAACCAGGTACCGGTATAGCCTTTGTAATGCCATTAGAACACGTGGCAGGTTTAGAAAGTCAGATGAAAGAATTTAAAAAACAAGCCAGAGACGAATATTTTTAAACGTTAAAATAATCTTCTGATAAAAATAAAAGTTTAATTAGGTTTAAATCAATTAAAATGAAACATAAAAGAAAATTTCAAAGCACTAAAGAAGTGATGACTAAAAAAGTGGTTTTTATTGATGGAATGGCTACTGCAAAGGAAGCTGTTGACTTAATGAAAGCAGAAAACATTGAAGCCTTGATTGTGAATAAAAGAAATGAACAAGATGCTTATGGTATATTGACAATAAAAGACCTTATCAAAGGTGTAATAATTCCAGACAAGCATTCTGATGAAGTAAATGTTTTCGAAATCATGAGTAAACCTGTTATTAGTGTTCCTGCAGATATGGATGTGCGTTATGTTGGAAATTTATTAACTACATTCGACTTAAGAATGGCTCCGGTTCAGGAAGGGAATGAATTTATAGGTATGGTTTCTTTAAAAGATATGATTTTAAATAATTTGCTTTTTTAAGCAAAAATAAATTATTAAAAGATAATTAGAAACCATGAGCCAAGTATAAATTCTTAATTTTTTTAAGAACTTATTAAATTATTATTTGTTGTAAGAACAATTTTTATGATATTGCAGCTTATTTAAAAAATAGCGTATGGCACATAAAGTAGAGGCTTGGGGAACCAGAGTAGGATTAATACTAGCAATGGCAGGAAATGCGGTTGGATTGGGTAACTTTTTAAGATTTCCAGTTCAGGCTGTACAAAATGGAGGAGGAGCTTTTATCATTCCTTATTTAATTTGTTTTTTATTAATGGGAATTCCGTTGTTGTTTATCGAATGGTCAACCGGTAGATATGGAGGGAAATTTGGAAACCACAGTACCCCATATATTCTCGATACCATGGCACGTGGAAGAGTATGGAAATACATCGGTGTTTTTGGAATTTTTACCAATATTGCAGTTGTTTCATATTATGTTTATATTGAGTCTTGGGCGTTTTCGTATGTTTATCATTCCATAATCGGAAGTTTTAAAGGATTAACACAAGGAGAAGTTGCTGCATTTTTTAATTCATATGTCGATATAATGCATTCCACAACAGGTATACCTTTTGAAGCGCTTATATTTTACGTTTTAGTTTTAGGATTAAATACGTATGTCTTATCAAAAGGTATTAAAGGGGTAGAGAAAGTTGCAAAAATAGGAATGCCTTTATTAATATTATTTGGCGTTATTTTAGCTATACGCGGATTGACACTTGGTACATCGGGTGCTTCAAGTATGTTCCCTGATGCCAATGCATGGGATGGATTAAATTTCCTATGGACCCCACAATACGATTCCTTAACAAATCCAAAAGTTTGGTTAGCAGCCGCCGGGCAAATATTTTTTACCTTATCGGTAGGAATGGGAACCATTCATTGTTATGCTGCCTATGTTAAATCAAAAGATGATATTGCCCTAAATGCTGTTTCTGCAGGATTTATGAATGAGTTTGTTGAAGTTGTGCTAGGAAGTATGATAGTTATTCCTATAGCTGCTGGATACTTAGGATTAGATTGGGTTAAAGAAAATGCCGGATTTGGAATGGCTTTTCAAACGATGCCATATTTATTTCAACAATGGGGCAGCGTAATAGCTGCATTTGCAGGAATTCTTTGGTTTGGCTTGTTGTTTTTTGCAGGAATTACATCGTCTTTAGCGATGGGAACTCCGTGGGTAAGTTTTATGAAAGATGAGTTTAACTGGACAAATAGTAAAGGTGCTTGGTCTTTCGGATTTATTACATTGTTAGTTGGTTTGCCAACTGTTTATTTTTATCAGCAAGGTGTTTTTGACGAATATGATTATTGGGCAGGAACTGTAAGTTTGGTTGTTTTTGCACTATTTGAGACCATTGTATTCTCATGGATATTTGGAATCAATAAAGGATGGAAAGAGATTAATTATGGTGCCGATATTAAAGTACCCATCATTTATAAATTTATTATCAAATACATAACACCAGTTTTGTTGTTATTTGTATTTGTTGGAGCATTATTTACCCCGATGGGCAACGATTGGATTGGTAATATAAACAGTTTATTTAATGGTGATGGTTGGGCATTAGACAACGCTTCACTAATAAAACAATTGACACAGGCAGGAATTAAAGAGCAGTTAGCTGTTGCTACAGACCCGGCTGTAATTAGTCAACTTAAAGATAAAATGTTCTTCTCTAACTTAGCCAGAGGAATATTATTATCATTATTTATATTTATTGCATTAATGGTTTATTATGCATTTTTAAAACGTAGAAAAGAAGGAAGAGCAACATTATGAATTCAGAAGCATTAATTTTTATGGTTGCTACTCAAGGAGTGGTAATCGCAATTACAGGGTATTTTTTTTACAGGGTGTTAACTACACCCCCAAAACAAGAACCTGATTCGTATTCAGAAAATGATGACGAAGAAGAGCGTCAGGCAGAATAATTCAATTTAATATGAAAGCGATAAAATCCCATTTGTTGTTTAATGCACGTCAACGAAGTGGGATTTTATTTTTGATATTAATAATAGTAGCTCTTCAATTAAGTTACTTTTTTGTCGATTTTTCATCCGAAGAAAATCAAATTGCTTTAAAAAGAGAACTATACTGGCAGCAAAAAGCCGATTCCATTAAAAACATCAAAGAAGTTAAAAAGACTGTTATTTATAGTTTTAACCCAAATTATATAACAGATTTTAAAGGATATCAACTCGGTATGTCTGTTGAAGAGATTGATAGATTATTAGCATTTCGGGCACAAGGAAAATTTGTAAACTCTGCACATGAATTCCAACTGGTAACAAAAGTACATGATACATTATTACATAAAATAAGTCCCTATTTTAAGTTTCCAGATTGGGTATCTAAAAGGAATAATACTCAAACTACTTCTAATAAAACAGCTGCTTTTGTTGAAATACAAGATATTAATAAAGCAACTGAAGCCGATTTAATTAAAGTGCATGGAATTGGAGAAGTATTAGCAAAACGAATTATACAATACAGAAATAAATTAGGCGGATTTACCTTAAATCAACAGATTTATGAAGTTTGGAACCTTGAAAAGCAAACAGCAGATAAAGTATTAGAACAGTTTGTGGTTAAAGAAAAACCATTTATTAAAAAAATAAACGTTAACACAGCAAGTTTCAAAGAAGTGCTTGCAATTGTTTATATTGATTATGATTTATGTAAAAAAATATTCGATTATAAAAGAGAAATAGCAGAATATCAGTCGGTTGAAGAATTTAAGAAAATCGATGGATTTCCAGTGGATAAATTTGATCGAATAATTTTATATTTGGACGTTAAATAAGTGAATAAAATGAATTTTGAAAGTACAGAAACTAGAGAACTTATAGCACAATCAATAATTGATTTTGCAGCAAAACATATAAAACCCTACATGATGGATTGGGATGAAAAGCAAACATTTCCAATGGAGTTATTCAAAAAGCTTGGAGAAATGGGTTTTATGGGAGTTTTGGTTCCACAAGAATATGGAGGCTCTGGATTAGATTACCATGATTATATCAGAATTATTGAAGAAATAGCTAAGGTTGATTCATCAATTGGGCTATCGGTTGCTGCTCATAATTCACTTTGTACAGGCCATATTTTAGAGTTTGGCAATGAAGCTCAAAAAAGAAAATGGTTACCAAAACTGGCCACAGCTGAAGTTATTGGTGCTTGGGCATTGACCGAGCACAATACTGGTTCTGATGCTGGCGGAATGAATACAACAGCTGTAAAAAATGGTGATTATTATGTTTTAAATGGCAGTAAAAATTTTATTACCCATGCCATAAGTGGAGAAGTGGCGGTTGTTATTGCTCGAACAGGTAAAAAAGGAGATTCCAGAGGAACATCAGCTTTTATTGTAGAAAAAGGAACGCCAGGTTTTAGCTCGGGTAAAAAAGAAAATAAACTCGGAATGCGGGCATCAGAAACAGCCGAATTAATTTTTGATAACTGTAAAATTCACAAAGATAATTTATTAGGTGTTGAAGGTGAAGGATTCATACAAGCGATGAAAGTATTGGATGGAGGAAGAATTTCTATTGGGGCTTTATCGTTGGGTATTGCAAAAGGATCGTATGAGGCGGCACTTAAATACGCCAATGAACGCGAGCAGTTTGGAAAAAAAATTGTAAACTTTCAAGCCATTGCATTTAAATTGGCAGACATGGCTACTGAAATTGAAGCAGCAGAATTGTTATTACATAAAGCCGCTTACCTTAAGAACAACAAGCTGCCTATGACCAAAATTGGAGCTATGAGTAAAATGTACGCATCAGAGATTTGTGTAAAAATAGCTAATGAGGCAGTACAAATACACGGCGGTTATGGTTATACAAAAGATTATCCGGTAGAAAAATTTTACAGAGATGCAAAACTGTGTACTATTGGAGAAGGCACAACAGAGATTCAGAAATTAGTAATTTCAAGGCAAATATTAAAAGATTTTAAATAAATCATTTTTAAATCGAATAAAAAGTATAATTTTGCACATCGAAATTAAAAACTTAAAGAGCAGTTTGAAAGGAGGTGACTATATATGCTAATAATTCCTGTAAAAGATGGTGAAAACATCGACAGAGCTTTAAAACGTTTCAAAAGAAAATTTGATCGTACTAAAACTATGAAAGAATTAAGAGAACGTCAACAGTTTACTAAAAAATCTGTTACCAATCGTTCTAAATTAATCAAAGCTAAATATATTCAAAGAATTAAGACTCAAGAAGATTAATTTTTAGAATTAAATTAATAGACCGTTAGTTTTCAATAAATACAATTTGTATTTTTGTAAATTAACGGTTTTTTTATGCTTATTAATTCCTTTCTTAAATACCTTACTCTTGAAAAAAAGAGTTCGCCACATACGGTTGCTGCCTATTTGGTTGATTTACGTGCCTTTGAAAATTTTTGTAAAGAATCACTAAATCTTAAAGATATAAAAGAGGTAGATTATATCCACATTAGATCGTGGGTTATTGAATTGTCGGATAAAAACAATTCACATCGAAGTATCAATCGAAAACTAAGTGCGCTTAAATCCTTTTACAAGTACTTAATCAAAATTCACGAAGTAGAAAAAAATCCGCTTACGCAACATCAATCGTTAAAAGTTGCTAAAAAAGTGTTGGTTCCTTTTTCTGAAAAAGAAATAAATACAGTTATAGAATCAATGAATGGTGATGATTTTAAGTCGATTAGAAATAGATTAATTGTTGAACTTTTATATTCAACAGGGATAAGACGGATAGAGTTGGTAAACCTTGAAGTATCTAATATTGATATTGAAAATAGAACCATAAGAATAATTGGAAAACGAAATAAGGAACGTATTATTCCTCTACTAGATTCAGTTATAGAATATATCGAAAATTATAAAATTGAAAGAGCTAAAATAGCTGCAAATACCAACTTCTTTTTTATTACATCAAAAGGAAATAAAATTTATCCAATACTTGTTTATAGAATAATTAATGATTATTTTAGTAGTATATCATCCAAAACAAAAAATAGTCCCCATGTAATCAGACATTCATTCGCCACTCATTTATTAAATCAGGGCGCAGACCTAAATTCTGTTAAAGAGTTACTGGGGCATGCCAGTTTAGCATCTACCCAAGTATACACACATAACAGTTTAGAAAAAATAAAACAAGTGTATAACCAGACTCATCCAAGGAGTCATAAATCTAAATAATATGAAAGTATTCGTTCAAGCAGTAAATTTTAATGCAGACAAAGAATTAGTAGCTTATGTTGAAAAGAGAGTTTCTACGTTAGAGAAATATTTTGATCGAATTGTAGAAGCTGAAGTATTTTTAAAAGTACAAAAAACAAGTGAAAAGGAAAATAAAATTATTGAAGTTAAAATAAATGTACCTGGCGATGATTTGATAGTTAAAAAAGAAGTTAAACACTTTGAAGAAGGTATAAACCTTTCATTAGATTCTCTTAAAAGAATGCTCTTAAAAAAGAAATTAAAACCAAAAGCAGATTCCGTAAAAAAAATATAAAAAAAATAGTCTAAAAAAGTTTTGTTAAAAAAATAAATCGTTTTACATTTGCACACCGTTAGAAATAATGGAAACACATTAAATATGTGTAATGCCGATGTAGCTCAGTTGGCTAGAGCAGCTGATTTGTAATCAGCAGGTCGTGGGTTCGAGCCCCTCCATCGGCTCGTTCTTTGAAGAAATTGGTGAGATACTCAAGTGGCCAACGAGGGCAGACTGTAAATCTGCTGCGCAAGCTTCGGAGGTTCGAATCCTCCTCTCACCACTAAATATTGCGGGAGTAGCTCAGTTGGTAGAGCTCCAGCCTTCCAAGCTGGTTGTCGCGAGTTCGAGCCTCGTCTCCCGCTCTAAATTAAGCCGGTGTAGCTCAGGGGTAGAGTGTTTCCTTGGTAAGGAAAAGGTCACGGGTTCAATTCCCGTCATTGGCTCTTTTTTTGTACCTTTACATCAAAAAATCAAAAAGAAAAAAGTAACACTAAATATATAATTAAATAAAATTTAAAATTAACAATCATGGCAAAGCAAACATTTGATCGCTCAAAACCACACATGAACATTGGTACTATTGGGCACGTTGACCACGGTAAGACTACTTTGACAGCTGCTATCACTCAGGTATTAGCGTCAAAAGGTTTGTCTGAATACAGAGATTTCTCATCTATTGATAACGCTCCTGAAGAAAAAGAGAGAGGTATCACTATTAATACAGCACACGTAGAGTATCAAACAGCTAACCGTCACTATGCACACGTTGACTGTCCAGGTCACGCGGATTACGTAAAAAACATGGTTACTGGTGCTGCTCAAATGGACGGTGCAATTATCGTTGTTGCTGCAACTGATGGACCAATGCCACAAACTCGTGAGCACATCCTTTTAGGTCGTCAGGTAGGTATTCCTAGATTAGTTGTATTCATGAACAAAGTGGATATGGTTGATGACGAAGAGTTATTAGAGCTTGTTGAAATGGAAATCAGAGAATTATTATCATTCTATGAGTATGATGGAGATAACAGTCCGGTAATTAAAGGATCAGCATTAGGAGCATTAAACAATGAACCAAAATGGGTAGCAACTGTTGAAGAATTAATGGATGCAGTTGATAACTGGATTGAATTACCTCCACGTGATGTAGATAAACCATTCTTAATGCCTGTAGAAGACGTATTCTCTATTACTGGTCGTGGTACTGTAGCAACTGGTAGAATTGAAACAGGGGTTGCTAATACTGGAGATCCAGTAGAAATCATCGGTATGGGAGCTGAAAAATTAACTTCTACAATTACAGGAGTTGAGATGTTCCGTAAAATATTAGACAGAGGAGAAGCTGGAGATAATGTTGGTTTATTATTAAGAGGTATCGCTAAAGAAGATATTTCAAGAGGTATGGTTATCTGTAAGCCTAAATCAATTACTCCACATGCTAAATTTAAAGCTGAGGTGTATATTTTGAAAAAAGAAGAAGGTGGACGTCACACTCCATTCCACAATAACTACCGTCCACAATTCTACGTACGTACAACAGACGTAACTGGTTCAATTTCATTGCCAGCAGGAGTAGAGATGGTTATGCCAGGTGATAACTTAACAATTCACGTTGAATTACACCAAGCAATTGCACTAAACGTTGGATTACGCTTCGCAATCCGTGAAGGTGGTAGAACAGTTGGAGCAGGACAGGTTACTGAAATTTTAGACTAATTTTTAGTAGAATTAATAAATTAACCTAGGTGCTTCTTTTTTAAGAGAAGCACCTACCGTTTACGGGTGTAGCTCAGTTGGTAGAGCACTGGTCTCCAAAACCAGGTGTCGGGAGTTCGAGCCTCTCCACCCGTGCAAAACAAAAAAGATGAATATAATTAATTACGTAAAGGAATCATTTGAAGAGCTTAATAAAAAGGTAACATGGATATCTTGGGAAGAAGCTCAGAAATCAACAGTAGTAGTAGCTGTATTTTCAACAGTTTTTGCTTTACTGATTTTTGGTATTGATAAATTATTTCAATTAGGTTTAGGAGAATATTTTAAACTGTTCTAAAACATATAGATATGACTGATTCAGTATTAAAATGGTATGTAGTAAGAGCAATTGGTGGCCAAGAAGGCAAAGTAAAAACCTATATTGAAAATGAAGTGTCGCGTTTAGGCATAAACGATTACATTAAGCAAGTTTTAGTACCAACTGAAAAAGTTATTCAAATTAGAGACGGAAAAAAAATAAACAAAGAAAAAGTTTATTTTCCAGGCTATATCATGATAGAGGCTAACCTAAGTGGAGAAATACCTCATATTATTAAAAGTATTCCTGGTGTAATTGGATTTTTAGGAGAAACCAGAGGTGGGGATCCAGTTCCAATGCGTAAGTCTGAAATCAACCGTATGTTAGGTAAGGTAGATGAATTGGCAATTCAAAATGAGAATATTATTATTCCTTATGTTGTCGGAGAAACGGTTAAAGTTATTGATGGTCCATTTAATGGATTTGATGGTACAATCGAAAAAGTTAATGAAGAGAAACGTAAGCTTGAAGTAATGGTTAAGATTTTCGGAAGAAAAACCCCATTAGAGTTAAGTTTTATGCAAGTAGAGAAAATTTAAATGTTACATTTATAAACGCAGGTATTTTTTTGCTTCCACAAAAAATACCTCAATTAAGCACAAAAGATGGCAAAAGAAGTATTCAAAGTAGTTAAATTACAAGTGAAAGGAGGAGCAGCGAATCCTTCTCCACCTGTTGGGCCTGCTTTAGGTGCTGCCGGAGTTAATATCATGGAGTTCTGTAAGCAATTTAATGCAAGAACACAAGATAGACCAGGCAAAGTTTTACCCGTAGTAATTACGGTATTTAAAGATAAATCGTTTGACTTTGTTGTTAAAACTCCTCCAGCAGCTATACAATTATTAGAAGCAGCCAAATTGAAAACTGGTTCAGGAGAACCAAACCGTAAAAAAGTAGCGAATGTAACTTGGGATCAAATCAAGACTATTGCAGAAGATAAAATGCAAGATAGTAACGCATTTACACTAAAATCGGTTATGTTAATGATTGCAGGAACTGCAAGATCAATGGGAATTACTGTTAAAGGTAATCCTCCAGTGTAAATTTTATAAAAAAGTAAAATGGCGAAGTTAACTAAAAAGCAAAAAGAAGCAGTTGCAAAAGTGGATAAAACAAAATTATACACTTTAAGAGACGCTTCTGCTTTAATAAAAGAAATTACCAATGTTAATTTCAATGCATCGGTTGATATTGCAATACGTTTAGGTGTTGACCCTAGAAAAGCAAATCAAATGGTTAGAGGGGTAGTAACCTTACCTCACGGAACCGGTAAAGATGTAAAAGTATTAGCATTAGTTACTCCAGATAAAGAAGCCGAAGCTAAAGAAGCTGGAGCTGATTATGTTGGATTAGATGATTACCTTCAGAAAATTAAAGAAGGATGGACAGATGTCGATGTTATCGTAACCATGCCAAGTGTTATGGGTAAGTTAGGTCCATTAGGTCGTGTTTTAGGACCTCGTGGTTTAATGCCAAACCCAAAAACTGGTACTGTAACTATGGAAATAGGAAAAGCAGTACAAGAGGTAAAAGCAGGTAAAATCGACTTTAAGGTTGATAAACATGGTAATGTACATGCAGCAATTGGAAAAGTTTCTTTCACAGAAGATCAAATTGTTGAAAATGCGCAGGAAATTATTTCTACCATTGTTAAACTTAAACCAACTGCAGCTAAAGGAACGTATATGAAAAGTATTTACTTATCAAGTACTATGAGTCCAGGTGTTGCAATTGATTCAAAATCAGTATAAACGGCAGTTAAAACGAAATACGTATGAACAGAGAGGAAAAATCAAGAGTAATTGAAGATTTAACAGCCCAATTAGCTGACAGTAACACAATCTACTTAGCAGATATATCAGGATTAAATGCATTAAATACTTCTAATTTAAGAAGAGCATGTTTTAAAGCTAATGTATCACTTGAAGTAGTTAAAAATACCTTGCTTGCAAAAGCAATGGAACGTTCAGGAAAAGACTTTGGAAATTTACCTTCTACTTTAAAAGGTAATACCTCAATTATGATTTCTGAAAACAGCAACTCTCCGGCAAAAGTAATTAAGGAGTTTCGTAAAAAATCAGATAAGCCAATTTTAAAAGGAGCTTATGTATATGAATCAGTTTATGTAGGCGATAATCAGTTAGATGCTTTAGTAAACTTAAAATCGAAAGAAGAATTACTTGGAGAAATTGTTGGATTATTACAATCGCCTGCTAAAAATGTTATTTCAGCATTACAATCGGGTGGACAAAAAATTTCAGGTATCCTTAAAACATTATCTGATAAATAATTAAGCACTAAATAAACTAATAATAAAATTAAAAACAAAAACAATGGCAGATTTAAAACAATTCGCAGAACAACTTGTAAATTTAACTGTTAAAGAAGTTAATGAGTTAGCCGATATTTTAAAAAATGAATATGGTATTGAGCCTGCAGCTGCAGCAGTAGTTGCTGGACCAGCAGTTGCTGGAGCTGAAGCAGAAGCTGTAGAAGAACAAACTGAATTTAACGTAATTTTAAAATCAGCAGGTGCATCTAAATTAGCAGTAGTTAAATTAGTTAAAGAATTAACTGGTTTAGGATTAAAAGAAGCTAAAGATGTAGTTGATGGAGCACCTTCTGCAGTTAAAGAAGGAGTATCAAAAGACGAGGCAGAAGGTCTTAAAAAAGCACTAGAAGAAGCTGGGGCTGAAGTTGAGCTTAAATAAGCCTCGATAGAGCTTAAAACCCAAGGTTTAGGTCTTAGGAATAACCATCCTTAGACCTAAACCATTTTGCGTATATATTCGCACATAAATTAAAAAAACTATTAATTTAAATTTTGCGTCCTTTGGCAACGAATAATACAACCGAAAGAATAAGCTTTGCATCGGCAAAATTATTTACCGAATATCCAGATTTTTTAGATATTCAAATTAAATCATTTCAAGATTTCTTTCAGCTACAAACCAAAGCTGATGAAAGAGCAGATGAAGGTTTATACAAAACATTTACCGACAATTTTCCAATACAAGATACCAGAAACCAATTCGTTTTGGAATTCTTGGATTATTTTGTAGACCCACCAAGGTACTCAATTTTAGAGTGTATTGAGCGTGGGTTAACCTATAGCGTACCACTTAAAGCACGCTTAAAATTGTATTGTACAGACCCAGAACATATTGATTTTGAAACAATAGTTCAAGATGTTTATTTAGGAACAATACCTTATATGACTCCTAGCGGAAGCTTTGTAATTAATGGAGCAGAACGTGTTGTGGTATCGCAATTACACCGTTCTCCAGGAGTTTTCTTTGGGCAATCTTTCCACGCAAACGGTACTAAACTTTACTCGGCAAGAGTAATTCCGTTTAAAGGTTCTTGGATTGAGTTTGCCACTGATATCAATCAAGTAATGTACGCTTATATTGACCGTAAGAAAAAATTACCGGTAACAACATTATTTAGAGCAATCGGATTTGAAAGAGATAAAGACATTTTAGAAATTTTTGACCTTGCAGAGGAAATTAAAGTTTCTAAAAGTGGACTTAAAAAATATATCGGCAGAAAAATTGCAGCCCGTGTCCTTAAAACCTGGATCGAAGATTTCGTGGATGAAGATACAGGAGAGGTAGTATCTATCGAAAGAAATGAAATCATTTTTGATCGTGATACGATTATTGAAAAAGAACATATTGATGAAATAGTTGATGCAGATGTTAAAACAATACTTCTTCACAAAGAAGACTTATCAGCATCCGATTATGCAATTATTCACAATACTTTACAAAAAGATCCAACCAACTCAGAAAAAGAAGCAATTGAATACATTTACCGTCAGTTGCGTAATGCTGAACCACCTGATTTTGAAACAGCTAGAGGTGTAATAGACAAATTATTCTTCTCAGAGCAACGTTATAATTTAGGAGAAGTGGGTCGTTATAGAATGAACAAGAAGTTAAATCTTGATGTAAATTCAAACGAAATGGTATTGACTAAAGTTGATATCATTACCATTATAAAATACTTAATTGAGCTTATCAATTCTAAAGCAGAAGTTGATGATATCGATCACTTATCAAACCGTCGTGTTAGAACAGTGGGCGAACAATTAGCGGCACAGTTTGCTGTTGGTTTATCAAGAATGGCGCGTACCATTCGTGAGCGAATGAATGTACGTGATAATGAGGTGTTTACACCAATTGATTTGATAAACGCAAAAACCTTGTCATCGGTAATCAATACATTCTTCGGAACCAATCAGTTATCGCAGTTTATGGATCAAACCAATCCATTGGCAGAGATAACGCATAAAAGACGTTTATCAGCACTAGGACCAGGAGGTCTTTCAAGAGAAAGAGCAGGTTTCGAAGTACGTGACGTTCACTTCACGCATTACGGCCGTATGTGTCCAATCGAAACTCCAGAGGGACCAAACATTGGACTTATTTCATCCTTATCGGTGTATGCAAAAGTAAACAACTTAGGATTTATTGAAACACCGTATCGACAAGTGGCCAATGGTAAAGTAAATATTGCCGACGAGCCGGTTTTCTTAAGTGCAGAGGAAGAAGAAGGAATGAAAATTGCACAGTCAAATCTCGATATTAATCCTGATGGTACCATTGTAGAAGAGCGCGTTATTGTTAGAGAAGAAGGAGATTTTCCTGTAGTTGAAAACTCAGAAGTAAATTACATGGACGTTTCTCCAAATCAAATTGCCTCAATTTCGGCATCGTTAATTCCGTTCTTAGAGCATGATGATGCAAACCGTGCATTGATGGGATCAAACATGATGCGCCAGGCAGTACCTTTATTAAAAGCAGAATCTCCAATTGTTGGAACCGGATTAGAAAGAAGGATTGCTAAAGATTCACGTATTTTGATCAATGCTGAAGGACCTGGAGTTGTGGTTTATGTGGATGCTGAAAAAATTACCATAAAATACGACAGAACAGATGAAGAGCGTTTGGTAAGTTTTGATAAAGACGAAAAAGTTTACGACTTAATTAAATTCCAAAAAACAAATCAAGGAACTACCATCAATCTAAAACCAATTGTTAAAAAAGGTGATAGAGTAGAAAATGGTCAGGTACTTTGCGAAGGGTATGCAACTCAAAATGGTGAATTAGCGCTTGGTAGAAACCTTAAAGTGGCCTTTATGCCATGGAAAGGCTACAACTTCGAGGATGCAATCGTAATTTCAGAACGTGTAGTACGTGAAGACATCTTTACTTCCATCCATATCGATGAGTATTCGTTAGACGTTCGTGATACCAAACTCGGTGAAGAAGAATTAACCAACGATATTCCAAACGTTAGTGAAGAAGCTACCAAAGATTTGGATGAAAATGGTATGATTCGCATTGGTGCAGAAGTAAAACCAGGCGATATCTTAATTGGTAAAATTACGCCGAAAGGAGAATCAGACCCTACACCTGAAGAAAAGTTATTAAGAGCCATTTTTGGTGATAAAGCAGGCGATGTAAAAGACGCTTCATTAAAAGCTACGCCATCGTTAAGCGGTGTTGTAATTGATAAAAAATTATTCCAACGTGCTACAAAAGATAAATCAAAACGCACACGCGAAAAAGATGAATCAGCTAAATTGGATGCGAAATATGCAATAGACTCCGAAAAACTTAGAGATATTTTAATCGATAAGTTATTCGAACTGGTAAATGGTAAAACTTCGCAAGGAGTTGTGAACGATTCTGGAGAAGAAATCTTCCCTAAAGGAAAGAAATTTACTCAGAAAATGTTACAAGGTACTGTTGATTTTATCCATTTAACTAAAGGTTCTTGGACCACAGATGAGCATGTAAATAAATTAATCAACGAGTTAATTCACAACTATAAAATCAAATTAAACGATTTACAAGGGGTGTTAAAACGCGATAAGTTTACCTTATCGGTTGGAGATGAACTTCCTGCAGGTATCGTGAAATTAGCAAAAGTTTATATTGCTAAAAAACGAAAACTAAAAGTTGGTGATAAAATGGCAGGTCGTCACGGTAATAAAGGTATCGTGGCACGTATTGTAAAAACTGAAGATATGCCATTCTTAGAAGATGGAACTCCTGTAGATATCGTTTTAAATCCACTAGGTGTGCCATCGCGTATGAACATTGGTCAGATTTATGAAACTGTTTTAGGCTGGGCCGGACAGAATTTAGGTAAAAAGTTTGCAACTCCAATTTTTGATGGTGCAACCTTAGACCAAATCACTGCCTTAACCGATGAAGCCGGTGTACCGAGATACGGTCATACGTACTTGTACGATGGAGGAACAGGCGAGCGCTTTGACCAACCGGCAACTGTAGGGGTAATCTATATGATTAAGTTAGGTCACATGATTGACGATAAGATGCACGCACGTTCTATCGGACCTTACTCACTAATAACGCAACAACCGCTTGGTGGTAAAGCACAATTCGGAGGTCAGCGTTTTGGAGAGATGGAGGTATGGGCACTAGAAGCGTATGGAGCTTCAAGTACCTTACGTGAAATCTTAACGGTTAAATCAGATGATGTAATGGGTAGAGCCAAAACATACGAATCTATCGTTAAAGGTGAAGCTATGCCAGAGCCAGGATTACCAGAATCATTCAACGTATTGATGCACGAACTTAAAGGTCTTGGATTAGACATCAGATTAGAAGAATAATAATATATTTAATTAATTGTGAGGCAGTTAATGCCTTACAACTTAACTTTTTACATACTAAATCGATACCATAAATTATGGCAAAACAAACCGATAAATACACTGTAAAAAAATTTAATAAGATTTCAATTGGTTTAGCATCACCTGAGTCTGTGTTAGAACATTCAAGAGGCGAAGTATTAAAACCTGAAACTATTAATTACCGTACACACAAGCCAGAGCGTGACGGACTATTTTGCGAACGAATCTTTGGCCCCGTTAAAGATTATGAATGTGCGTGCGGTAAGTACAAGCGAATCCGTTATAAAGGAATTGTGTGCGACCGTTGCGGTGTAGAAGTAACAGAGAAAAAAGTACGTAGAGATCGTATTGGACATATCAACTTAGTGGTGCCAATCGCTCATATTTGGTATTTTAGATCGCTTCCTAACAAAATAGGTTACCTGTTAGGATTACCATCTAAGAAACTGGATATGATAATCTACTACGAGCGTTATGTGGTAATTCAGGCAGCAGGTGTTAAAAATTCAGATGGTGAACCATTAAAGAAAATGGATTTCTTAACCGAAGAAGAATACCTTGACATTCTTGATACCTTACCACAAGACAATCAATACCTTGATGATTCTGATCCAAATAAGTTTATTGCAAAAATGGGTGCAGAGTGTTTAATAGACTTATTAGCGCGCATCAACTTAGATGAATTATCAAATAAATTAAGACACAAAGCCAATATTGAAACGTCTAAACAACGTAAAAATGAGGCCCTTAAGCGATTAAATGTTGTTGAATCGTTCAGAGAAGCACAACAAAATCGTGAAAATCGTCCGGAGTGGATGATTTTAAAAGTAATTCCTGTGATTCCACCAGAATTACGTCCTTTAGTTCCGTTGGATGGAGGTCGTTTTGCTACCTCTGATTTAAACGATTTATACCGAAGAGTAATTATTAGAAATAATCGTTTAAAACGATTGGTAGAAATTAAAGCGCCTGAAGTAATTTTACGTAACGAAAAACGTATGCTACAGGAATCGGTTGATTCATTATTCGATAACACCAGAAAAGCTTCAGCAGTTAAAACCGAATCAAACAGAGCGTTAAAATCACTATCCGATTCTTTAAAAGGAAAACAAGGTCGTTTTCGTCAAAATTTACTGGGTAAACGTGTTGATTACTCTGCACGTTCGGTAATCGTTGTGGGACCTGAGATGAAATTATACGAATGCGGATTGCCAAAAGATATGGCAGCTGAATTATACAAACCGTTTATTATTAGAAAGTTAATAGAAAGAGGTATTGTTAAAACAGTAAAATCGGCTAAAAAAATTATTGATAAAAGAGAACCGGTAGTATGGGATATTTTAGAAAATGTACTAAAAGGACATCCGGTATTACTGAATCGTGCTCCTACACTTCACCGTTTGGGTATTCAGGCTTTCCAGCCTAAATTAATCGAAGGTAAAGCAATTCAGCTGCACCCGTTGGTATGTACGGCGTTTAACGCCGACTTTGACGGTGACCAGATGGCTGTTCACCTACCACTTGGTCCTGAAGCAATTCTTGAAGCTCAATTATTGATGTTGGCATCACATAACATTCTGAATCCTGCCAATGGAGCACCAATTACGGTGCCTTCTCAAGACATGGTACTTGGACTGTATTACATGACTAAAGAGCGTTTATCTACTCCTGAAGCTCCGGTTAAAGGAGAGGGACTTACATTCTATGGTCCTGAAGAAGTACAAATTGCATTTAATGAAAAAGCAGTTGACTTAAATGCCCGTATCAAAGTAAGAACAAAAGATTTAAATGAAGAGGGAGAATTAGTTACAAAACTTATCCAAACCACCGTTGGTAGAGTACTCTTTAATGAAGTAGTACCAGAACAAGCAGGATTTGTGAATGAAGTTTTAACTAAGAAGTCATTACGCGATATTATTGGTAGAATCCTAAATTTAACTGATGTACCTACAACAGGTAAATTCTTGGACGAAATGAAAGATATGGGATTCCGCTTTGCTTTCAAAGGAGGATTATCGTTTAGTTTAGGGGATATCATCATCCCTAAAGAAAAAGAATCAATGATAAACGATGCTAGAGAGCAAGTAGATGGAATTAGAGCCAATTATAACATGGGTATGTTAACTAACAAAGAACGTTACAACCAGGTTATAGATATTTGGAGCTCAACCAACAATCGTTTAACAGAGCTTTCGATGAAACGCTTACGCGAAGACAAACAAGGATTTAACTCGGTGTATATGATGTTGGATTCAGGTGCGAGGGGATCAAAAGAACAGATTCGTCAGTTAACAGGTATGCGTGGTTTGATGGCAAAACCTAAAAAATCAACTTCTGCAGGTGGAGAAATTATTGAAAATCCGATTCTATCTAACTTTAAAGAAGGTTTATCAATTTTAGAATACTTTATTTCAACACACGGTGCACGTAAAGGGTTAGCCGATACTGCATTAAAAACTGCGGATGCTGGATACCTTACTCGTCGTTTGGTAGATGTTGCGCAAGATGTTATCATCACTGAAACTGATTGTGAAACTTTAAGAGGTGTTGAAGTTTTTGCCTTGAAAAATAACCAGGAAATTGTTGAAACCTTAGGCGAAAGAATTCACGGACGTGTATCTTTACACGATGTGTATGACCCAGTAACCGATGCATTAATTGTTAAAGCAGGACAAGAAATTACCGATGCTATTGTTGAAAAAGTAGAAGCATCTGCTGTAGATAGTGTTGTTGTACGTTCTGCACTAACTTGCGAATCTTCTCAAGGTATTTGTGCTAAGTGTTACGGACAAAGTTTATCTTCTAAGAAAATGGTTCAAAAAGGTGAAGCGGTTGGAGTAATAGCTGCTCAATCTATTGGAGAGCCAGGTACACAGTTAACGCTTCGTACGTTCCACGTAGGAGGGGTTGCAGGTAACATTTCTGAAGAAAATAAAATTGTATCTAAGCATAATGGTATCATCGAGATTGAAGACTTACATGTAGTTGAGGGAGAAGATCATACTGGTAAAAAAATCAATATCATTGTCTCTAGAACCTCAGAAGCTAAAGTAATTGATGCTAAGACCGGTATTACCTTAAGTTCATATAATATTCCATATGGATCACAATTATTTGTTGCTGATAAAGCAGAAATTAAACGAGGCGATTTAATTTGTCAGTGGGATCCATTTAACGGAGTTATTGTTTCAGAATATGCAGGTAAAGTTAGTTTTGAAAGTATTGAGCAAGGTATCAATTATATTGTTGAAATTGATGAACAAACTGGTTTCCAAGAAAAAGTAATAGTTGAATCTAAGAATAAAAAACTGATACCGTCTCTATTAATTGAAGGTAAAGGAGGAGAAGTTTTGAAATCATACAATTTACCGGTAGGTTCTCACCTAATGGTTAGCGAGGGTGATAAGATTAAATCAGGTAAGATTTTAGTTAAGATTCCGCGTAAATCTGGTAAAGCAGGAGATATTACAGGAGGTTTACCAAGAGTAACCGAGTTATTTGAAGCGCGTAATCCTTCAAATCCAGCAGTAGTTTCAGAAATCGACGGTGTAGTAACATTAGGTAAAATTAAACGTGGAAATAGAGAAATTGCTGTAGAATCTAGAACTGGAGATATTCGAAAATATTTAGTAAAATTATCGAATCAGGTTTTAGTACAAGACAACGACTTTATTAAAGCAGGTATGCCTTTATCAGACGGAGTAATTTCTCTAACTGATATCTTAACTATTCAAGGACCTTCAAAAGTTCAAGAATATATAGTAAATGAAATTCAAGAAGTATATCGTTTACAAGGGGTTAAGATTAATGATAAACACTACGAAGTTATTGTACGTCAGATGATGCGTAAAGTTAGAATTATTGATTCTGGTGATACTTTATTCTTAGAGAATCAGTTAGTTCATAAAAATGACTTTATCGAAGAAAACGATAAAATCTTTGGAATGAAAGTAGTTGAAGATCGTGGAGATTCTGAAGAATTACAGGAAGGACAAGTTGTTTCTGCTCGTACACTTCGCGATGAAAACTCTAAGTTAAAACGTGCTGATAAGAAAACGGTTATTGCTCGTGATGCACAACCTGCAACAGCAGAGCAAGTATTACAAGGTATTACAAGAGCCTCATTACAAACAAAATCATTTATTTCTGCAGCTTCGTTCCAAGAAACGACTAAAGTATTAAATGAAGCAGCTGTAAGCGGTAAAGTTGATTACCTTGACGGATTAAAAGAAAACGTAATTGTTGGTAAGAAAATTCCTGCAGGAACCGGATTAAAAGAATACGACCGTATTTTAGTTGGTTCTAAAGAAGAAATGGAAGACGAAAATTAATAAGATTATGGATCAAAATCAAAATCAAGACGGGCAAATAAATATTGAATTGGATGAAAAAACTGCTGAAGGAGTATATTCAAATTTGGCAATTATTAACCATTCGGTTACAGAATTTATCGTTGATTTTATCAGCATAATGCCTGGAGCTCCAAAAGCTAAAGTGAAGTCGAGAATTATTTTAACTCCACAACACGCTAAGCGTTTATCAAAAGCTATAGCAGAAAATGTGAAACGCTTTGAAAAAACACATGGAGAAATTAAAGATTATGAGCAGCATCCAATACCTATGAATTTTGGCCCAACAGGCGAAGCTTAATAAAAAAATCCCTTGCTCAAAGCAAGGGATTTTTATTTAGATTCATTTTAAATAAAATCACTAGTTTTGTGGCGACTTTTAAAAACTATCAAATGAGAATACAATTACTTGTGATGTTAGCATCCATTTTTATTACAAAAACATTTGCGCAAAAAGACACCATTCAGCTTAAAGAGGTTTTAGTTACGGCAACCAACAGAATCGATTTACCGTTTGATGAATCATCTCGAACTATTACCGTTATTAACTCAACGCAAATCAACCAAAGTGCCGCTACCAATGTAGCTGATTTACTACAACTGTATGCAGGTATCGATGTCCGAAAAAGAGGATTAGATGGTATGCAATCCGATTTATATATCCGAGGGGGTAGTTTTGATCAGACCTTGGTTTTGATTGATGGTATTAAGATGGATGATGCTCAAACAGGTCATCATGCTATGAATGCTATGATTTCCATAGAGAATATTGAACGTATAGAAATTATAAAAGGTGCTGCAGCCCGTATCTACGGTCAGAATGCATTTGTAGGCGCTGTTAACATTGTTACAAAAAAAATAAGCAAAGACAACCTTACAGCGCTTTATAATATTGGTTCATACGATAACTCTAAATTAGGAATTGGTTTTGGTAAAAATAGCTCAAATGCCGGATTTCAACTGAATTTGGAAAAACAACAATCAGATGGATATCGTTTTAATACCGATTTTGATAATTTAGGTATTTTTTTAAAGGGATTTGTAGGTAAATATAAGCTTATTTCATTCTTTAACGAACGTAAATTTGGTGCCAATGGTTTTTATGCAAATCCAAATTTTAAAGATCAATACGAAGAAACGCAAACCAATTTAGTAGGTATTACAACCAAGTATAATTTAAATAATACAACTGTTTCTCCACAAATATACTGGCGTAGAAATCAAGATATGTATTTATTTTTAAGGCATAATCCGGCATTTTATAGAAACATGCACATTTCAAATAAATTAGGAGTTGAAGTAAATTTGAAAAACACTAATAAACTAGGATTAACCGGATTTGGAATCGATATTAATAAAGTATTTTTATCGAGCAATAATTTGGGAAAGCATGATAGACTGGTGTTGACCTCATTTTTAGAACATCGTTTTGTATTAGTAGATGATAATCTCGATATTACTCCAGGAGTAGCTTTTTCGCATTATGATGATTTTGGATCCAAAGCTTTTCCGGGTATTGATATTGGTTATCGATTTACAGAAAAATTAAAAACCTATGCTAATATTGGATATACATACCGCATACCTACCTATACCGATTTATATTATAAAAGTTCAGTAGAACAAGGAAATCCTGATTTAAAACCAGAATCAGCCATAACTCAAGAACTTGGTTTGCATTACAATACAATTCAACTAAATGCCAATTTAGCCGTTTTTAATAGAAATTCTTCAAACCTTATTGATTGGACAAAAGACAATGCTACTGATAAATGGCAGGCTAGAAATTTTAGTGAAGTTACTACCAAAGGGATTGAAACCTCTTTAGATTATCAGTTTAAAATAGCTGATTTAACTCAAAAATTACAGATCAATTATACCTATATTGACGATAGTATTAAAAATGTTGAAGCTGCATTTACACGTTATTCAATAAACAGTTTAAAGCATCAGTTTAATACACAGTTTACGTTACAATACTTTCCATTTTTAGCTCATACAATTTCGTATAAATATAACGAGCGAACCAATGGAGAAAATTATGATGTTGTTGATTCAAAATTGATGGCTAAGTTTAATTCGATAGAATTGTTTGTAACAGCCAACAATATTTTTGATGAAATTTATACTGAAACAAATTTAGTGCCTATGCCAAAGGCAAATTTTATGATTGGATTTAAATATTCTAAATAAAAAAGGGGGATGATTTTAAATCATCCCTTTTTTTATGGATTTAGTTTAGCTACTTTTTTATGTAATTCTCCCAGCATTTGGATGGTTGCAGATCCATACCATGGATGCATTTCCATCACCAAGACACCTTTTTGAATCATCGGGTCGGTTTCAGTTAATTTAATAGCTTCTTCAACAGATTCTACGTTAAAAACATAAATTCCGCGTAAGTCTCCACCGTCTAAAAATGGTCCAGCAAGTACTAACATCCCTTCATTGGACATTTTAATAATGTTGTCTAAATGAGCTCGTTGCAATTGCTTACGATCTTCTTCAGATGATGATTTATTTGGACCAGATTTTAAAAAAGCTATAACATATTTTTTCATGCCATAATCATCAGCGTTTAATTTTTGAGCTAAGGCAGCATCGTATAAATCCGTAGATTGACTCCAAGAAACAGAGCCAACTAAAAGTGAAATAATTAAGACAAATGTTTTCATTTATTAAAATAATTAGAGTTAAAGACAAGGTAAGATAAATTTTGTAAATTGTCTGAATAAAAAAATAACCGTAATGCAATATTTTACAAACGATTATTTAGAGTTTTTCAAAGAGTTGGCAGCCAATAATAACAAAGAATGGTTTGATGCCAATAGAAAGCGATACGAAAATTCGCTTAAAAAGCCGTTTCAACGTTTTATAGATGATTTAATTGAGTCACTTTCAAAAATAGATTCTGAAATCCAAATAACCTCGAAAGAAGCCATTTTTAGAATTAACAGAGACATCCGTTTTTCCAACGATAAAACTCCCTATAAACTCAACAATTCGGCTGTAATTTCTAAAGAAGGAAGGGCAGATAAAACTTATCCAGGTTTGTATATCGAGTTAGGTCCTGAACATTTGAGAATTTATGGAGGCTTATATATGCCAAGCACTTTAGAAATACAAAAAGTTCGAGAGGCCATTGTAAATCAATTAGACTATTTTAAAAGTATTACCGAAAAATCATCCTTTAAAAATTCTTACGGTGAAATAAGAGGGGAAAAGCAAGTTCGAATTCCAAAACAATTTAAAGAAATCTCTAATAAACATCCCTTATTGTTAAATAAGCAATGGTATTATTTTGCGCAATTTCCTCCAGAAAAAATCATGGAAAATGATTTAATAGAGTTAGTAGTTAGCTGTTATAAAAACGGATTAGAAGTGAAAGAGTTTTTTAAAAGTGCATTAGATAAATAATTTAAATTTTAATATATATGAAAAATATTTTAGTTATTTTTTTATTGATGAGTAGTTTGGTGGCATATGCTCAAATTGATGAAAATCATTTACAAATAGGAGAAAAAGCCCCTATTATAAAAGGCGTAGATCAATTTGGAAAAACTATCAATTCTAAAGATATCTTAAAAGAAAAACAACTGTTATTGGTATTTTACAGAGGAGGATGGTGTCCAAGTTGCAGAAAACATCTTACGGAGTTAGAACAAAGTTTTGATGCATTTTCTAAAAAAGGATTTTATGTAGTGGTTGTAACGCCCGAAAGTGTTGAAAAAACAAAAGAAACTTCCGAAAAAATAAAGGCAAGTTTTTCAATTATTCACGATGTTGATAACAAAATTATGACTGATTATAAAGTGCTGTACGAAATTAATGAACAAAACGTTACAAACTATTTTGATATTATCAAGAAAAAAGTGATGGAATACAATGTTGATAACAACTTAGTTTTACCGGTTACGGCAACCTATATTATTAATAAAAAAGGAAAAATTAGTTTTGTACAATACAATCCGGATTATACAAAAAGGGCTGATTTTAACGAGATGTTGAAATCGCTATAATTTTGAAACTTTATTTTGTAAGTAAAAATCAGCCAAAACCATAGCTGTTAGAGCTTCAACGATAGGAACCGCTCTTGGAACCACACATGGGTCATGTCTGCCTTTTCCTTCCAAAGCAATAAGTTTTCCCTCATTATCGATGGATTCCTGCGTTTGCATAATAGTTGCCACTGGTTTAAATGCAATCCTAAAATAAATATCCATGCCGTTTGAAATACCTCCCTGAATACCTCCTGATAAATTTGTTTTTGTACTTCCATCTGTATTAAACAAATCGTTGTGTTTGCTTCCTTTTATTTCTGTTCCGCAAAAACCACTGCCGTATTCAAAACCTTTAACAGCATTTAGACTAAGCATAGCATGCGCAAGTTGCGCCTGCAGTTTATTAAAAACAGGTTCACCTAAACCAACAGACATATTTTGAACAACACAGGTGATAGTGCCTCCAACGGTGTCACCTTGTTTTTTAATTTCTTGGATATAAGAAATCATTTCGGTTGCTTTTTGCAAATCCGGACAACGTACATCGTTGCTTTCAATTAAAGAAAAATCAAGTGCTTGGTAAGGTTTGTTGATATAAATTTTTCCTACTGATGAAGTAAAGGCGTTAATTTTAATGTCGGCTAACAGTTGCTTTGCAATGGCTCCAGCTACTATCCAATTGGCAGTCTCACGGGCAGAACTTCTTCCACCTCCACGATGGTCCCTTAAACCATACTTTTTTGTATAGGTAAAATCAGCATGAGATGGCCTGAAGCTGTCTTTAAGATGATTGTAATCTTTGGAGCGTTGTTCTTTGTTTTTAATGATAAATCCAATGGAAGCACCTGTTGTTTTACCTTCAAAAATACCTGATAAAAATTGTACCTCATCATCTTCTTTACGTTGCGTAACAATTTTAGATTGTCCAGGTTTTCTTCGGTTTAATTCCAATTGAATTGCCTCAAAATCTAATAATAATCCGGCAGGGCATCCATCAATAATACCTCCAATAGCTTCTCCGTGTGATTCGCCAAAGCTTGTTAATTTATATAAAGTACCAAAACTATTTGAACTCATAAAAACTTTTTTAACAAATATATAGAATAGAATATATACAAATTAATTATACCTATGATTTTTTGAAGTTAAATTAACGAATGATGTGGTTAAAAATAATTAATAAAAAAGTAAAAAATACTTTTGCAGTAAGCAAAACCTGATTATATTTGCACTCACAATTGAGAAAACGTTCTTAATTATTGGAGAAATGGCAGAGTGGTCGATTGCGGCGGTCTTGAAAACCGTTGACTGTAACAGGTCCGGGGGTTCGAATCCCTCTTTCTCCGCTGAAAAAATCGTAAAACATTTCAAACCCTACTAAATTCACATATTTGGTAGGGTTTTTTCTTTTAGCAATTCACATAATTATTCA
>Ga0208242_100196_pt1 | contig 70411 bp, 73 predicted proteins | sample SubbioAug_CSW13A_FD_184825 | JGI IMG/M metagenome (GOLD analysis project Ga0208242, IMG submission 184825) | Serpentinite rock and fluid subsurface biosphere microbial communities from McLaughlin Reserve, California, USA - CR12Aug_CSW13A (SPAdes) | ecosystem: Environmental > Terrestrial > Deep... | reverse complement strand
GAAGTAGTGGTGCACTCTTGGCACAATCCAATCACTCCCATTCACCCAATAACACGTATTCAAATTTGGCAAGCTTACAGATTTATACATTTAACTTTGATGGACAAATCATTGAAGCAGGAACACTTCTATGGATTGGGTATGGAAAACGATCCAATCAAAGTGGTCGAGCGTTTCATTTTGGGGCTCACAATAACACATCAGGCCATTTCATTGATTACAACGATGTAAGTCAAAGTGCACCAGCAACCACCTTTACTGCCACAAGCACGCACTCCAATAATGCATTATGGGTAGAAGTCACCTATGAAAGTGGTGGAGAAATCAAAGTATGGGATGGCAGCTCATTTGTGCAAAAACCTGTGAAGGTCTTCAATGGATCATCATGGGTTACAAAACCAGTAAAACACTATAAGGATGGACAATGGTATGAAAGCAACTAAAGATAAACTAATCGACATTCAACCTCTTGATGAAGAGATTGAAGAGTTAGATTACTCAAAAGAACAAGCATTCTTGTTAGAAGAAGAAAGTGAGGAGCATCATGAGCAAAACCAATCTCGGACTGGTTGAGTTTGCCAAGAGCAAACTGAATGTGCCTACAATCTATATGCTGGGAGGCTTTGGAAGATATCTTACTCAAGCGATGATTAATCGACGTGTGAGTGAACTTCAATGTGCCCATACTATTCGAAACCTTGCCACCATTCAAGGAGGACTGGGAAAAGCGTGTTATGACTGCGTGGGACTAATTAAAGGATATCTATGGGAAGATAAACATGGAGTTGTTCGCTACAATGTACCCAAGGGAAGTGATCAAAATGTAGGGGATATGTTTCGCTCATGCAAAGAAAAAGGCAATCTCGCAGAGATGCCCGATCTTCCTGGCTTGCTTGTGTTTACGAAAAACCTTGGTCATGTAGGAATCTACATTGGCAAAAACAAAAATGGTGAGCGAGAATACATTGAAGCAACTCCAGCACGAAATCAGTGGGGAGTGACGCTTAGTAATGACAAACTCAGAACCTGGGCTTTCTGGGGTAAGTATTCCTACATTGAATACCTGAGTAAAAATTCACCCATCCACTTCAAACCTGGTGACATTGTCTATATCAATGGAATCGGTCGAGCAAGCAGTTTAGGCACCGGTAAATCCACCGCAACCTATCGCAATAAGAAAATGGTGATCATTAAGCAATTGCCCCAAGCCACACATGCATATGGGTGTTCTTCCATGTTAATGGCACCAATTGGTGAAAGTGGATCACGATTCATTACCGCATACTTTAAGGAAGCATCATTAAGTAAACATCGTTTATGACAAGTGACACTTCATTAAGTATCTCGGTAGTGATTGCGATAGTAGGGTGTTTTGTAGGGCTTGCAGGGTGGATTCGTGGTAGAGATACACGGATCATCAATGATTCGGAGTGGAAAGGCATGGTAAACGCTAAGTTAGACATGGCTATTGGTTTAAGAAAAGATCACGATGAGCTTCAAGATCGTCATAATCAACATTCAGAAAGAATTGGTCGTGTAGAAGAATCAACGAAGGCAGCTCATCGAAGAATCGATGCGATGGAGAATAAGAGACAATAAAAGGGCATTGCCCTTTTATTAATATTACTGATAAAGATTTTTCTGCTCCAAACATTTTTAGTTGTATGATTTGTGTGCTTTGTTTAGATTTATATAGTATTATGTTCAAGAGGTGATTAAGTATGCAAGTTAAATACGTTTCCAAAAAAGAAGCAATTAAAATATCAGGAGTTACAAAAACTCAATTTGAGAATCTTATTCTTGCTGGTGTGATCTCTGAATACTATTTGGATGAAAATAAAATAGGGTATGATAAAGATCAAATAAGAAGAATCAAGCTAATTGTCAAAGAAGTTAGTATTAATGATAATAAAGTAGACAAATCTAAAGTTAATCTAAATGATGATTTTTCTGAGGATAACTCTCAATTAGACTATTTTAATCAAGAAAACCGCAGAAAAGCTGATCCGCGTAACAAATTGAACGATTTAAATGGTACAGAATGGCTGCCTGAAACAAAAAGTTACATGTATCAAAAAGGATTAGGTTCAAAGCATCCACATGCGCAAATAGAAAAAATGCATCCGGCACCATATTCATATCAAGATATAATGAGATTGATAAGGTTTTTCACGAAGATTGGAGATCATGTTCTTGACCCATTTGGTGGTGTTGGTTCAACTGCAAAAGCATGTCAACTCTTGGATAGAAGATGCACCAGTGTTGAATTATCCGAACGGTGGCATGATTTAAGTTTAAGAAGATTAAAAGAAGAAACTAGAGATTTCAATTTAGAAAATCATAATTTTATTCTAGGAGATAGTACAGAGATTTTAAAGGAGTTCCCAGATAAATATTTCGATTTCGTTGTAACAAGCCCACCATATTGGTCCATCTTAAATAAGAAGGCAGATCATAAAGTGATTAAAAATAGACTAGAGAACAATCTAGCTACAAACTATTCACAAAACGGCAATGATCTAGGAAATATTGAGAATTATGAAGAGTTTCTGAAAATTTTAGTGGATAAGATAATATTCGAGTGTGGTAGAGTTTTGAAAAATGATAAATATTTATGTCTTGTAGTATCTGATTTTAGAAACAAATCGGAGTTCATAAGTTTTCATAGTGACCTTATACAGAAAATAACAAAAACAAATTCTATGGATTTCAAATTATCACTACAGGGGACAAAGATTCTATTACAGAATCATAAAAGTCTATTACCCTATGGATATCCATTTGCATATGTTGAGAATATTCACCATCAATATATATTGATTTTTAGAAAAACTAAAAAGATGAGGGATGAGTGATGGATTATAATCTTATTATTAATGCCAATTGTGAAGATGAAATGCAAAAATTTATCGATAATGATGTTAAGTTTGATTTAATACTAACCGATCCACCTTACAATATTGATAAGGATTTTGGTAATAACTCAGACAAACTTAGTTTTTCAGATTTCTTAAATGTGACTAAGAAAAGACTTGGCTTGTGTCATTCATTATTGAAAGATAATGGAAGTATCTTATGGTTCGGAATACACGACTATATTAGTTATGTACATATCTTAATGATTGAAGTAGGATTTTATTACAGACGACAGAACATTTGGCATTATGAAAATGGATTTTCTCGCTCAACTAAAGAACCTCTAACTCATTACGAACCATTCTTATGGTTTAGTAAGTCAGATAAGCAATGGGTTTATAATGTTGATGATGTAAGAAAACCGTATAAGAGTGAAGAGCGATTAAAGAATCCTGTGTATTATAGAAATTCAAAAGGAGAGAGATTGGCTTGGCAGCCTAATCCAAAAGGGGCTATGAGGGGAGATGTATGGTCATTTCCAACATTAGCAGGAAAGAATTTTAAACACGAAAAGACTGAGCATCCTACTCAGAAACCAGAAGCATTAATTATTGAAATGATTAAAGCTTTTTGTCCAAAAGATGAGAATGGATTCTACTGTGGTAGTATATTAGATCCATTTCATGGTTCGGGAACTTTAGGTGTTTGCTGTGAAAAGCTAAATAAGCAGGGACATCGAATAAAATGGATAGGGATTGAGCTTGAAAAGAAATGGTGTGATATTGCACGCGAAAGGATTGATCGTGTAGTATTTGAAGGTAACATAACAAGGGGGCAATAATGGTACGTTTTCCAAATCCAGGATCATCAGTTCAAAACTTATACTTAATTTTCAATTCACTTTACGACGCTTTGTCAAAGAGAGATTTTTTTGGTTTAGATGACATGTCTAAAGTTCTCACAGATCAGAGATTAGCTGCTTCATCGGGATTTACTGGTGAACAAGCTCTCGAAATGTCATATCGAGACGATAGATCGTTAGATCCTGTATATAATCAATCAAAAATGTATTCAGAATTTTTTAGAATGCTCGGATGGATTTCCTCTTTAGAGAATGAAGCTTTGAAGTTTCAATTTACATTGTTAGGATTTTATGCAACTAAATCAAAGCTTAATCCGATAAAATTTGTTGAGCAATCTCTTTTAGGAATTTGTTATCCAAATGATAACATTAGAAATTTGAATGCAGGAAATACACGTCCATTCAAGTCTTTTCTTATAACTGCAAGTAATTTATCGAATATTGTTTGCAGAGATGAACTTATTCTAGGACCAATGTCACATGATGATAATACTTCGGAAGCTACACAACAATCACTGCAAAAATTAAGGAATGTTAGGGGAAATGACAAGTTATTAAAAGAAGAACTTGCACACCTTTCCGGTCTAATTGAAATAACTGAAAACACAATGCAAAACTATACAAGAATTCCAATTGCTGCATTAGAATACACTGATTGGATGGAAAAAAAGAAAATGAAAGGCATATACTCTGTATCTAAAACATTCCTTTCACTTACAGAGTATGGAAAAGAAGCTTCTTTATGGTTAGAAAATTGTATTGATTTTCGGAAGAGTGATTTTGAAAATCTACCTGAGGAATTCAAAAAATCCTTTATTATTGTGTCGTTTTACACAATGCTTGAAAGAGCTGGATTTGATATTTCACCAATGCTTGAGGAAATCAACGAACACATAATTCTTGTCAATGAAAATGTATGCTCCAGAGAAGATATTCTTTTTTCGCCTTATCAGGTTTTGAGTGCAAAAATTGTTAATGATGCATTAGGCTGGAGAAGTTCAAATTCAGAGGTTAGCGAATCTGTGGGAGTTACAATATCCAGTGGTAGTTTTCAAAGAACTGTACTTATGTATGATGTATTTCCTTCAGAGAAAGTAAGTAAATCAGATCATCAATCAGAACCTTTAGTATTTCAAATACTTGACGATTTTAAGAAAGGTATTTCATTTGAAATTATTCTAAAGCAATTAATGGATAGTGTTAAAAATATGAAAAAGGAAGAATTCTATCCATTAATTGCTAAGCTTTTTAGTATTGCTGGTTTAAAATGTGAAGATACAAGGCATGGTATTAACTATGAAAGATGGGATGCAATAATTTATCTAAATGATGGGACAGTAATACCAGTTGAAATCAAGTCACCAACTGAGGAACTCTCAATATCAGTTAAGGGAGTCCGACAAGCACTTGAGAATAAAATTGTCTTGTTATCAAGAGAAGCCTACAAGACAAAAAAAACTAAAACTTCTTTAGTTGTAGGTTATCTTATGCCTAATAATAGATCAGAAGTAAGTACATTAATTAATAATATAAAAAAAACATATGACATAAAAATTGGCGTAATTGATTTTGAGTCATTACTAAAAATTGTACTTCAAAGAATTCTGTTTGAAAGAGCGATCAATTTTGATGATATTGAAAATTTGGAGGGAATGATTAATGTTAAAGATATTGAAACAACAAAGTAAACATGAAAAAATCAAATTAATCAAGCAAGTTGAAAAGATTGAGAGCATTGAATCCGTCCCAAACCATCCATCCAAAATTAAGCTAGAGGCAGACATATATTCAGGGGCTTGTATAAGTTGCACTTTCCCTACATGCATTAAGTATCATTCGAATGAAGTTAAAAATAGCCTCACTGATATGTTTTCTTCAGATTTAAGCGAATATGTTTGTGCGGTAGATGCGATTAAGTGGCCCAGTAATTTAGATACTCCATTGATTGATGAAAACTCATGTATTAATTGTGGTGTGTGTGCATTAAGGTGTCCAATTGGCGCGATTTATCTGACTGAAACACATGCTGTTGTAAATGATAATTCTGAAATTGAATATGAGATTGTCGAAATAAATGAAAATTCATCAATTAAATTTGAAGAGCAATTGCAGAAACTATCAAGGGTTCCCCGTAAAGGGACGTTAATTTTAGAAAGCTCTCACGTATTAGAAACTCAAATTTCAAAAATAGTTGAAATAAGTAGAAACTCGAATTTTGTGAATCTACTTGTAAGAAATATGATGATTTCTTTAGGTGTTGATGTTTCAATTAGTCGACAAGGAGATGTTTACAATAGAATCGATGGGGTTACTAGATTTGATGCTGGTTTTGGAATTGTTGAAATTGAAATAGGTAAAGACGCTCTTTCACTTCCACGAGCAATATTAGATGATATTGCTGGCTTGGTTTCTATGCATCAATTTAATCTTTTAGAGTTACATCCTCTTGTTATAATGTTATCTTTACCAAATGAGAGATCAGAATATTGGAGGGTAATAAAAGATATTAAAAAAGTAATAGGTTTAGAGATAAACACGATTACGCTGCATGTACTTTTTCTTTTAGTATGGAACCTATATGATAATGTTAGTTTTTTGAAGAAATTCTCATTTGACAATCTATTTCAATCTAATAGAGTAATTCTAGAAAATGAAATTGGAAGGAAACTTAACATTCCAATTGGATTGTATGGTGTAATTGAAGCTGAAAAATAATGTGGTCACAATGTGGTCATGGCAAATTAAAACCCGCTATTTAAGCGGGTTATTTGCATGTTGGCAGGGGTAGCAGGAGTTGAACCCGCATCAGCGGTTTTGGAGACCGATATTCTACCATTGAACTATACCCCTAAGCGTGTGCTAAGAAATAATACCATAAGATGAAATTGATTTCAATGAATTATGAAGCACAAACATGATTTTAATGATGTTTAAAAAGGAAGATTTGTTATAATGGAACAAAGAGGATTAACAATATGAAAGAAATTATGGATCATACGGCGATTACACGCTCAATAACGCGTTTATCGCATGAAATCATTGAAAGAAACAAATCACTGGATGATGTTGTATTGGTGGGAGTAAAGACTAGAGGAGTACACTTAGCTCAACGACTTCAAAGCATGATACTTCAATTTACTAATATTGAATTACCTATAGGGTCACTCAATATTAGACCATGGCGTGATGATTTAATTGAAGAGGTTGCCATTGAACCATTAGATGTTGATGTGAAAGATAAACGTGTTATTTTGGTCGATGATGTCTTATATACAGGTAGAACAATCAGAGCAGCCATGGATGGTTTAGTCTATTTTGGAAGACCTAAGCAAATTCAACTTGCTGTTCTTGTTGATCGTGGACATAAGGAATTCCCCATAAAAGGAGACTATGTAGGGAAAAATATCCCTACAGGAAAAGATGAAGAAGTCATTGTTCAACTTAAAGAAATTGACTTAACAGAAGGAGTGTTCATACAATGAAATCCCAAATCAAAGATATACTAGAATTAGCCAAAGAAATACTTGAAATTCCAAGTCCTACAGGATACTCAGAAAAGATTATTCCTTTTCTTATATCAAAAATTGAATCTATGAAACTTGATTATGAAGTAACTCCTAAAGGGAACTTACTCATTCATTTAAAAGGTCATGATTCGTCAAAACATGTTGCATTATCTGCTCATACTGATACTTTAGGATTAATGGTACGCTCAATTCAAACAGATGGAACTCTTAAAGTCACAACCTTAGGTGGAATCATTGTACCTACACTTGATGGTGAATACTGTCATGTTATTACAAGAGATAACTCTATGATTTCTGGGACTATTTTGTACCAATCACCATCTTCACATGTATATAAAGATGCTAATAGTGGTGTGCGAGAAGTCGAAAAAATGATGGTTAGACTTGATGAAACAGTGAAAAACAAAGATGATGTTCACTGTCTAGGAATCCAGAATGGAGATATTATTGCAATTGATCCAAAGACAATCATAACTCCAAGTGGATTTATTAAATCACGTTTTCTTGATGATAAAATCTCGGTTGCTATCCTTCTTTCCATTCTTGATTATGCAAAATGTTCTCAACAAAAACCAAAATATGATACAACATTTATTATTTCAACCTATGAAGAAGTGGGACATGGGACCGCATGGATTCCATCTACAATCACTGAAATGATTGCGGTTGATATGGGATGTATTGGTGATGATCTGGCATGTACTGAGTATGATGTTTCGATCTGTGCTAAAGATTCATCAGGACCATATGATCGAGAAATGATTTCATCATTAAAGGATATGGCTGTTTTAAAATCACTTAATCATGTTATTGATATTTATCCAATGTATGGATCTGATGTGTCTGCAGCACTAAGAGGTGGTGCAAACATTAAAGGAGCATTAATAGGTCCTGGTGTTATGGCATCTCATGGTATGGAGCGTACCCACGCTGATGGTGTTGAAGCTACCTTTGAACTTATCAAGTCATATCTTAATATAGAATGATTTATTTATTGCATATCTTTCACACAATAGTTTTGAAATAAACATATCCTGTATTTCAAAATTTGGTATGATACACCTATGATATTTTTACTCATAATTCTAGTGTTTATTGTCTTGATTACACCTCGTCCTAGACCATCTCATACTCGTTGGTTAAGACAAACACTAGCACATCGTGGACTTTTTGATGAACAACATCCCGAGAATACTTTTGGGGCTTTTCAATTAGCGATAAATCAAGGACTTGGAATCGAGTGTGATATACGCTTAACAAGTGATAATGTCCTTGTAATGATGCATGATCATAATCTATTAAGATTATGTCAAAGTAGTCTTGAAGTAAGCAAATCAACGTTTGAAGAACTTAAGTCATATCCAATCATGAACACATCCTATACGATGATGAGTCTTGAAGAGTTTCTCAAACAAGTTAGTGGTCAAGTACCACTCATGATTGAAATCAAACCAAACACAAGACATAAAGAAACGATTGAGACTTTGTATAATCAACTAAAAAATTATCAAGGATTAGTGAGTATTGTGTCTTTTGATCCTCGAATTGTTGCTGCATGCAAGAAAAGAAAAGATAACAAGTATCCTGTTGGTCAAATTATTGAACAACAGTTTAACAACAAAACATTATCATACTTACAACGATTAGCCTTAACGATTAATGCATATCAAAGGTTTACTAAGGCAGATTTCATTTCTGTATCTACCTCACTATGGCCTTACTATCAATGGATGACATGGTTTAATATTATAGTAGGTGTATGGCCAATTAGAGAAGTTAATCAACTAAAAAAATGTAACCGTAATAATATTGCGATTGTAGAAAAAGGTGTTTTATGATGTCATGGATATTTAAGTTAATCGGATATAAGATCAACATTAAGGATCCAACTCCTACAAGCATGATTAAGAAAACATTTAAGATTGCTTGGCCAAGTGCCACTGAAGCATTCTTAATTAGTATCATTGGAGCTGTTGACATGATGATGGTAGGTCGCTTAGGAGAAACTGCCATTGCCTCGATTGGAATTACTAACCAACCTAAGTTTATTCTTTTATCCATGTTGTTTGCTCTTAATGTAGGAACTACAGTTGTCATATCACGACGTCGTGGAGAAAAGAATACTAAAGCCCTTAAAGATGTCATGCGACATTCTTTATTCATTGCGTTTGTTTTAAGTCTTATTTTTGCATTAATAGGAATAATCTTTGCGAAGGAACTACTCCTTATCTCAGGAGCAACCAGTGACTATTTAGATACTTCAATCTTGTATCTTCGTGTCATCATGATAGGGAACTTCTTTTTAGGAATGTCTATGAACATTAATGCAGCGCAAAGAGGAGTAGGAAATACGCTCATTGCGATGAAGACCAACTTAACTGCCAATATTGTGAATGTAATTCTTAACTATCTACTTATCAATGGAATATGGATCTTTCCAAGACTTGAAGTGTTAGGTGCTGGTATTGCGACAACCATTGGTAACCTCGTGATGTTCATCATTGCATTTAGATCAATTCTTGATAAAGATTCATTATTATATCAATCCTTTAAAGAACCATTTGAATACTCGAAAGAGATTGTACAATCATTTATAAAACTTGGTAAACCAGCGCTCACTGAGCAAATATTTATACGTTTTGGTTTCTTGCTATATGCTCGTGCTGTGGCAGATTTGGGGACAACCGCATTCGCAACACATCAACTCGTAATGAATGTGATGGTTATCTCATTCGCATTAGGAGATGGTTTATCAACTGCAAACTCAGCTTTAATTGGCCAATCTTTAGGTGCAAAACGACCTGACGTTGCGATGGGGTATGGCAAAATAACTCAGCGTATTGGTTTAACGGTTGCCATTCTTTTTAGTTCGCTTATTGCATTAAATCGGCGAAGTATACTATCGCTTTTCACATCCGATCAAAACATTATTGAATTAGGGGGACCTCTTCTAATCATTCTTTCAGTGATAATTCTATTCCAAATAGTTCAAGTCATTGTTGTTGGAGCACTTCGAGGAGCAGGGGATGTTAAGTTTGTAGCTACTTTATCCTTAGTCAGTGTTTCTATAGTAAGACCAGGTCTAACGTATCTTTTTGCTTATGGTTTAGGATTTGGACTTACTGGTGCATGGATGTCAGTGTTGGTTGATCAAATGCTAAGATTTGTTATCTCTCAAATTCGTTTTAATGGAGCTTCTTGGACAAAGATAAAAGTATAGTAAATATCAATATATATTTAACTAATCTTTTCACAAACCATCAATTTCGCATGGTCTTTTGACCTTCAAAGGTGTATAATTGTAATGTTAACAAGGTATCGAGGAGGAACAAATGCCTAAAAAATTCATGACTATGGATGGAAATACTGCAACCTCTCATGTGGCGTACGCGTTCACTGAAGTAGCAGGTATTTATCCTATTACTCCGTCATCAACGATGGCTGAGCTTGTAGATGCATGGGCATCTCAAGGGCGTAGAAATATTTTTAATACTGTTGTCAAGGTTGTAGAAATGCAATCTGAGGGTGGAGCAGCAGGGGTTGTCCATGGAGCGCTACAAGGTGGCACTTTAGCATCAACATTCACAGCTTCACAAGGTTTATTATTAATGATTCCTAACATGTATAAATGGGTTGGGGAGTTATTACCGGGAGTAATTCACGTATCTGCGCGTTCATTAGCAACACGTGCATTATCTATCTTTGGTGATCACCAAGATATTTATGCTGTTCGTCAAACTGGTTTCACGATGATTTCATCTCATTCAGTTCAAGAAGCTATGGACCTTGCAGGGGTTGCTCACTTAACTGCGATTGAAGCATCAGCACCAGTATTACATTTCTTTGATGGTTTTAGAACATCACATGAAATTCAAAAAATTGAAGTTCTTGATTATGAGGATCTTGGTAAATTAGTAAATAGAGAATCATTAGAGCGTTTTAGAGCACGTGCTTTAAATCCACACACTAACCCAGTAACACGTGGTGGTGCTGAAAATGATGATATTTATTTCCAAGGCCGTGAAGCACAAAATACACATTATGAAAAAGTGAGTGACGTTGTTATTCACTATATGAATGAAATTTCAAAATTAACAGGTCGTCATTATGCACCATTTACATATTATGGAGCAGAGGATGCAACTCGTGTTATCGTCGCAATGGGATCAGTGACAGAAGCTACAGCTGAAGTTATTGATGAACTCAATGCACGTGGAGAAAAAGTCGGTTTAGTGAAAGTTCACTTATTCCGTCCTTTCCGTGCTGATTTATTAAAATCAGTTCTTCCAGCAACTGTCGAAAAAATCGCAGTTTTAGATCGTACAAAAGAAGTTGGATCACATGGTCCTCTTTATCTTGACCTTCATGAAGCATTACATGGTTATGGTAAGATTGACACTATTATTGGTGGTCGTTATGGATTGTCTTCAAAAGACACTCAACCTGGCGATATCAAAGGTGTTTATGATCATTTACTTGTCGAAAAACCAATTAATGGATTCACAATTTCAATCGTTGATGATGTCACATTCTTATCTATTCCAAGTGATGACACATTCAAAGTTAAGAACGATTACACATCATGCCTATTCTATGGTCTAGGTTCAGATGGTACTGTATCTGCAAATAAAAACTCAATTAAGATTATTGGAGATCACACAGATCTCTATTCTCAAGCTTATTTTGCGTATGACAGCAAAAAAGCTGGTGGAGCAACTCGCTCATTCCTACGTTTTGGTAAATCTCCAATTCGTAGTACTTATTATGTAAAAGATGCTGACTTTATCTCATGTTCATTGGAATCATATTTATTCCGTTATGACATGCTTCGCAACCTAAAACAAGGTGGAACATTCCTTCTTTCAACATCAACTCCAGCAGGTGAAGTTGATCGATTACTTCCTAACCGTGTGAAAAAACAACTAGCGCTTAAGAAAGCAAGAATGTTTGTCATTGATGCAAATACTGTTGCTGAGTCCATTGGTATGGGACGTCACACAAACACAATCCTACAATCTTCATTCTTCGCACTCAATGAGTCAATTATTCCTTATGCAGATGCCTTAACATATATGAAGGATGCTGCTGAGAAAACATATGGTAAAAAAGGTGATGAAGTTGTAGAACTTAACATCAAAGCTATTGATATGGGTAAAGAAGGATTAATCGAAGTTGAAATTGATCCTGAATGGGCAAACATTGTCTTAGGAAATACACGCAAGACTACAGGTGATGAGTACTTTGATGAGCATGTAGCGATGATTAATGGACTTGAAGGTTATGATCTTCCGGTTTCAGCATTCACAACAGATCAACTGATTGATGGATCAATGCGTAATAACATTACATTCAGCGAAAAACGTACGATTGCAACTCAAGTTCCTAAGTGGATTCCTGAAAACTGTATTCAATGTGGATTCTGTTCATTCGTTTGTCCACATGGAACAATCCGTACATTCCTACTTGATGAAAATGAAGTTAAGAATGCTCCTACAGAATTTGTAACATTACAACCTAATGGTAAAGGTGTTGAACATTTACGCTACCGCGTGATGGTTTCACCTGATAACTGTGTAGGGTGTTCATTATGTAGTGTTGAGTGTCCAGGTAAAGGTGGTCAGAAAGCATTAGTTATGACTGATGTGAATGAACAACTTCATGAAGCTCCACTTGCGGAATACATCTACAAACATACAACTTATAAATCAGAATACTTCCCTACAGATTCTATTAAGGGATCACAATTCTTAATGCCTTACTTCGAAGTATCAGGAGCATGTGCTGGTTGTGGTGAGACTCCTTACTACAAACTTGTTACACAACTATTCGGTAGTGATATGATGATTTCTAATGCTACTGGTTGTACTTCAATTTATTGTGGATCAACACCTTCTACACCATTTGTTACTGACAAATCAGGTAAAGGACCAGCTTGGGCTAACTCATTATTTGAAGATAACGCAGAATTCGGCTTCGGTATGAAAGTTGCTCAAGAATTTAAATCTCGTCAACTTGTTGAAATGCTAACCGATGCGAAGTCATCATTTGAGCCTGAACTACAAGAAGTTGTGGGAGAATACCTTGCTGTCAAAGGCAATCGCTCAGTAGAAAAAGAATTTGCACCTCGTTTAGTTGAACTACTCAAAGCATCAAAATCAGAAGCAGCAAAACCTATCCTTGAAATGGAAAGAGATTTCATCTCTAAATCTGTTTGGATTATTGGTGGAGACGGTTGGGCTTATGATATTGGATTTGGTGGACTCGATCACGTTATCGCAAATAGCCTCAACGTCAATATCTTAATTCTTGACACTGAAGTATATTCTAATACTGGTGGACAATCATCAAAAGCATCTCAAGCAGCTTCCATTGCGAAATTCGCAGCGGGTGGTAAGCCTACAGGTAAAAAAGACTTAGGTCTTATGGCGATGATGTATGGTCACGTATATGTTGCATCCGTTGCAATGGGCGCGAACCGTGTTCAAACAATCAAAGCATTAAAAGAAGCTGAAGCATACCAAGGACCTTCTGTGGTGATTGCATATTCACCATGTATCGAACATGGTATTAAAGGTGGATTATCTAATCATCAAATTACACAAAAAGCTGCAGTTGAATGTGGATATTGGACACTTTACCGTTTCAATCCAGATGCAGAAAAACCATTAACTGTTGATTACACTAAACCAGATTTCAGTAAGTTCCGTGATTTCGTTATGACTGAGACACGATTCAATCAATTGCCAAATGCTAACCCATTTGAAGCAGAGACTTTACTTGATAAAGCGGCAAGTGATGCAGAAAAACGTTTCGGAAGATTAATGAAACTTGCGAGAGACTAATAAATAATCAAATCAGGGTGTGATAACACCCTGATTTTTTAAAAGGACATGATCATGAAAGTACTATTGTATTTTGAAGGCGAAAATTTAATTTCTAAATCCGGTATAGGCCGTGCTTTAAAGCACCAAAAAAAGGCACTTGAGTATGCTGGAGTGGAATTTACCACTGATGTAATGGATTCGTATGATATTCTTCATATTAATACCGTGGGAATCACAAGTCCACTTGTTGTAGCACAAGCTCATGCTTTAGGAAAAAAGGTAGTTTATCATGCCCATAGTACTGAAGAGGATTTTAGAAATTCGTTTATTTTATCAAATCAAATAGCACCACTTGTTAAGCAACATCTTATTAACATGTATCAAATGGCAGATATCATTATTACTCCAACACCTTACTCAAAGTCACTTCTTGAAAACTATGGTATTGAAAAACCTATCTATGCTGTTTCTAACGGGATAGATCTTTCTCGCTATTCAAAAGATACGGAAAAAGAGAAAACGTTCAGAAGTTATTTTCATTTAAGACCTGAAGACAAAGTTGTTGTGAGCGCAGGATTGTATCTTAAGAGAAAAGGAATTCTTGATTTTATGGAAGTAGCTAGAATGATGCCTGATGTTACTTTCGTTTGGTTTGGTTCAACACCAAGAATTGCACTTTCTCAAGAAGTTAAACATGCTTTAGATAATCATCCTATGAATGTGAGACTACCTGGTTATCTTAAAGGTCCAGGTTTTGAAGGTGCATTCTCTGGTGCTGATGCGTTCTTCTTTCCTTCACTTGAAGAAACGGAAGGAATAGTAGTCTTAGAAGCATTAGCCTCTAAGCAAAAAGTAGTAGTCCGTGATATTGGAGTTTATCAAGGTTGGATGAAACATGAATACAATTGTCTTATGGGACAAGATAATCATGAGTTTGTGACTCACTTAAATACCATCCTTAATCATCAATATCCAGATGAATTAGTTAACAACGCTTATAAAACTGCAGAAGAGCGAAGTTTAGATAAGATTGGACAACAGTTAAAAACGATTTACGAATCTTTATAAAATGATAATTGACTTATTTGTATGATTTGATATAATACAATCATGAAAATAAATAAGTCTTTTATTTTAAATTTCGCAATCATTATTTCAGTCGTTGGTCTGATGTTTTTCATCATGGGCAATGACTTTTCTTCTATCACTAAACTTTTAAAAACAATTAAACTTAGTTACGTCTTTCTAATTGTTGTTCTAAGTCTTTTGTATCATGTTTTAGTTGGAATAACACTAACTCGCTTAGCGAGAGTTACTAATCCTCAGTATACATACCTTAAAGGTATTCATAATGCATTCATTGCTGCATTCTTTCATGGAATTACTCCAGGATCGAGTGGTGGACAAATGGCTCAAGCAGTTATATTCAAGAAACAAGGAATAAACTCTGGATCAGCAGCGAGTATATTGTGGCTTGAATTTGTTTTACATCAAGCTGCATTAATAATTGTTGGATTCGTCTTCCTATTTACTAAGTTTGGAGTTCTTCAACTCTTAAATTCAACGATGCGAACTCTTGTAATCTTGGGCTTTTTTGCGAATCTGCTTGTACTAGTTTTCCTTTTCTTAATTGTGCAATCACCAAGATTCAATAAATGGTTTTTGTTCAAAGGTTTATACTTACTTCAACAACTTCATATCATTAAGTCGGTTGAAAAGAATCAGCAGAGAGTCTCAGATTTTGTAGAACAATTTGATCAGGCACAAGAAATGTTTATAAATAATCTTGATGAGGTAGCGAAAGTTACATTTGTTTATGTATTAAAAGTATCGCTGTTCTATTTCATTCCTTATTTGGTAATTCGCTCATTTGGGATTACATTCATTACAGTATCATTTATAGATATCATGGCATTGTCAGCTTTTTTAGGAATGCTAAAGGTTTTTGCGCCACTCCCTGGTGGAGTTGGGGGTACTGAAGTATTGTTTATTATCCTGTTTTCGCTAGTCACAAATCAAATCGTAGCAACTTCTACCATGATATTGTGGCGTTTTGTCTCGTTTTATATGATAATGTTAATAGGATTCATATTCTATATGACATACAAAGTGAAGCTGAGGTAATTATGAGAATCGGAATTTTTACAGACACATATTCCCCTGATATTAATGGCGTGGTAAGTTCTATTGTTACATTACAAGAAGGATTAATTGAATTAGGGCATGAAGTATTTGTTATAACCACGCATGCAAAACTCATTTCAACCAAATTTGAAAACAATGTTTTAAGATTACCTGGAATTGAGATCAAAAAAATGTATGGGTATGTGTTAACGACACCTGCCCATTTTCTAGCGTTCAATCATGTTAAATCTATGAACCTAGATGTGATTCATGTCCATACAGAATTTGGAGTGGGAATCTTTGGTCATATTATAGGGAGCATGCTAAAGCTTCCGATAGTGTCAACCTACCATACAACATATGAAGATTACACTCACTATGTTAATATTTTCAATTCTAAAACGATTGAACGTTTAGCAAAGAAAACAGTAATGAAATTATCAAGAATGTATGGTTCTCATTGTATGGCTATTGTTTCACCATCAGAAAAAACTAAAGAGATGCTGTTACGCTATCAAATAGAAACTCCAATTCATGTTATCCCTACAGGATTAAATCTTGATAAGTTTAAAGCACGCTATAGTGAGGATGATAAAAAAGCTTTTCGTGCAAAAATCGGGATAAGTGAAAGTGACTATATAATTACTTATGTAGGACGCATTGCGAAAGAAAAAAGTATCGATGTTGTTATAAATGGAATGAAAGAACTTGTCGAAATCAATACCAATGTTAGGTTTCTTGTGGTTGGTGCGGGGCCTGCTCTTGAAGAGTTACAAGAACAAACAGATAAGTTGAAGCTTAATGATCATGTTATCTTCTATGGTAAGGTGCCAAACCAACAGGTTCCAGAGATTTATGGTTTATCTGATATGTTTGTTTCTGCTTCACTCACTGAAACACAAGGGTTAACGTTTATTGAAGCACTTGCTTCGGGATTACCTGTGTTTGCACGAAAAGATGATGTTCTTGATGAACTAGTTTTTGATCAAGAGACTGGATTCTATTTTGCAGATGCTAGAGAATTTGCAAAAAATGTAGATGCCTATACTAAGTTAAGTGTTCAAGAGAAAGCAAATATTGAGAACAATACACAACGTGTAGTTGAAAAGTTTGATCGATTGACTTTTGCTAAGAAGGTAAGCGAAACATATGAACTTGCAATGAAGCGATATTTTTCAACGTATTATGTCGAAGATATAATTATGAGAAATGATATTTCTGAAGTAGAACTAATCTCAAAATTTGAGAAAAGCAAAATTAAGATATTCCCTGAAGTTGTGAAGCAATTTAAATTGAAGAAAGGATCTATTGTGAATAAAGACACTTATCAACGATTTGAAGGCGAACAAAAAGTAGCAAACGCATTTGAAAAATGTGTTAGAAAGATTTCATTTAGGGATCGTACTCGCAAAGAAATCTTTGATTTCCTTCATGGGTTAGGCGAATTAGATGCAACTCAAATGAATGCAATTATTTCGAAACTCGAATCATATGGATATATTGATGATGTAAGATATACAACATCAATGATTATGAATTTTCAGTCATTACTTGTCGGTCAAAAGAAGATAGTAAAATCATTGCTTGATAAAGGAATTCCCTATGAAATGATTCTTAAAGTCATGAAAGACGAAGGAAAACAAAGTGAGTTTGATATTGCTTTAATGTTTGCTGAAAAGATTAAATCTTCACTAAGTGATATGCCATTAATGGCTAAGAAAAGCAAAATCCGTTCTCGTCTTATTTCTAGAGGATTTGAACACTCACTCGCTACTGAGGTTGTGAATCAACTTGATTATGATATGGATGAAATGGAAGAATTGATTATTTGTCAAAATGAAGCGTCAAGAATAAAGAGTAAATTAGATAAAAAAGACATGGATCCTTACAAAGCGCATCAAACATTACTACGACAGCTTGTGAGCAAAGGATTTAGATTTGAAACAATCCAACAAGTAATTGATGGTCAGAAGGAGGAAGATTTTGATTAAAATAAAAGAATTCAAAGATAAAGAAAAATTAGAGCAACCTTTACTAGTAAGCAACATCATTCAAGGTGTAACAACAAAAGGTTCACCATACTTATCCATTACTTTTCAAGATAAGTCTGGACAAATTGAAGGAAAACTATGGGATGTAAAGCCTGAACAGCTTCAATTGATAAAACAAGGTCTAGTCCTTCTTGTATCGTTTGAGGTGTTGAACTATCGTGAACAACTCCAAATAAAGATTTTTGATATCAAAGGAATGGATCAATCTACTGTTGCGATTGATGATTTCTTACCAGAATCTACGGTTTCATCTGAGCAGCTACAGGTTTCAATTAATGAGTTTATTAATGAAATAAAGAACCCAGTTTATCACACACTTGTTAAATCAATTGTTGATGAAGTCGGATATGATTTCTACGTTTATCCAGCCGCAAGCAAGAATCATCATGAGTATAAAGGTGGACTAGGAAGTCATGTAGTAAGCATGATTTTACTCGCAAAAGAAGTAATTCGTTTGTATCCGCTTTTAGATCATGACTTATTGATTAGTGGGGTTATTCTTCATGATATAGGAAAGACAATAGAACTTTCAGGACCAATCCTCACTGAATATACAACAGTCGGGAAATTATTAGGTCATATTTCAATAGTCAACACATTAATCTATCATCATGCATGCACTCATAAACTAGAACAGAAAGAAGAAACGATGCTCTTACAACATTGTGTTCTTTCTCATCATGGCCAATATGATTTTGGATCACCAGTTCTGCCTCTCATACCAGAAGCTGAAGTATTGCACTTAATTGACAATATAGATGCACGTATGAATATGTTTGGTAAAGTATTGGAGAATATTGAAGAAGGATCATTCACTCCAAGAGTGTTTAGCTTAGAAAATCGCACGATATACAAGAAAAAGGGATAAAGAAAACTACATTGCCAAGATTTGGTAATGTAGTTTTTTTACTGTTTAAGCTATTTTAATGGTTTCAAATGTCATTTTGATATTTTCTTCTGAAGAGTGTTCCTTCAAAGAATCGAAGAGTGATTCATTTTTTGTAAATCGAGGAACAATATGAAAATGGGTATGGAATACAGTTTGCCCTGAAGATGGATGTACATTGCTTATGATGTTATAACCGCTTGATCTTAGAACATTATCATAGTGGTGAGTGATCTTCTTAATAGTATTGAAACAGTGAGTAATCGTGGCTGAATCAGCCTCGAGTACATGCTCACTATGTTTTTTAGGGACTACTAAGGTATGGCCTTGACTTAACGGTGATATATCAAGAAATGCATAGGTGTATTCATCTTCATAGATTTTATAAGAAGGTATTTCTTGATTAATGATTTTACAAAAGATACACATAGATTTCTCCTTTAATAAAAAACCGCTGTTTAGCGGCTTGGTAAAAATTTAGATAGATTACCATTTTTGATGGCATTATAGGCATTAATGTCATAAATCGCAAATCCAGCAGTCTTGAACTCAGCAACCCACATTGTGTCAATGAGCGTGCTAACAGCAGATAAGGATTTAATCATTTCTTCCTGGAATCGAGATGGTACAGCTTCGATAACTTCAACAATATAGAATTTTCCATTTGTATCCTTAATGACTTCTTGAGTCAATAATGGAGCAGTTGCATCCTTAAGGATAGTTTTTAATGTCGTTGGGATTGTACTATCGCGATGATAAGTTGCTAATTGTCCAAAGAAATCAAGAGAAGTAGTATTCGCTTTTCCTAATTCTTCAGTACTTCCACCAGCTTTAATTGCATCAAGTACTTCTTTTGCATCAGCTTCAATAGCAAACTCAATAATGCGAGCACGGCGAGGGAAATAAGCAGCAGTGACAAACTCAAGATTATCTTCTATGTATTTTTTCATCATTACATTTTGTTGTGCTAAAGGTATAAGAGCACGTTCAACGTAATCATCTTCTGATGCGAAACCTAATTGCTTTAATCCACGATTGAAATCTTCTTTAAGAATATCTTTCATTAGTTGTAAATCAACTGCTGCAAGTTCTCTAACTTCATCAGTGATTTCAACTTGATCATTTCTGATAACATTTTTTGCCATGTTAATAATGACAATAGAAGTATCTCCAGCCAATAAGTATTGATAAACTTGTTCTTGTGTAATAACTGTGTCACCAATCTCAAGAACCATGGTATTTGGCGCAGATAGTTTTGCGCTAGCATCACTACATCCTGCAAGGAATAAACCAAGTGATAGAAGAATTAATACTTTTTTCATGTTACTCGTCTCCTTCTTCTTCACTATTTAGGTCATTGAAATAGTTCATAAAACGTTCTTCAAACTCTGCATTTCCAAACTTAATTCCTAAAGCAGAAGCTTTTTCCCAAATGAGTGTTTGTTGTGCATTAGGGAATATGGAAATCATCTTACTTAAGAACTGTTCATCCTTAACGATTTCAGATTTTGCTAATGAATCAAGACGGATAATGTGATAACCATAAGTTGTTTTAACCCATGAAGACAATTGTCCTTCTTCAGTTAGAGCTAATGAAGCTACTAAGAATTCTGGAACAAATTGAGTAGTAGAATCAACAAGTCCTAGCTTACCATTTTGTGGTACAGAACCCGTATCATCAGAATATTTCTTCGCTAACTCAGCAAAATCATCTCCATTTTCAACAGCTGCTTTGACAGTGTCTAATTTTGTTTGTTCTGCTTCAGTTGGTGAATTTGGATTAGTCATTCGCACAAGAATATGGCTAATAATTCTTGGTTTTCTTTCTTCAACGAATTTATTGTACTGTGCATCTTCTGAGAAATACTCAGTAAGAATATCTTCTAGCATCAATGCACTTTCAAAAAACAGATGAAGATCACTAATTTTACTGATGCCAACACCTTTTAAAGCTTCAAGTAAAAATGTTTCATATTCTGCACCATAATATTCTTTGAAGCTAGCAATGGTTGACTCAGCTTGTAAACGTGCATCGGTAATAATGTCATCAGTACGATTACCAACTTGAGCAAGTACAGCTCTCTCAAAAAGTTGATAAACCGCTTGAATTCCGAATTGACGCTCTAATTCTAAATAGTATTCATCTGCAGTAATTGATTGTCCATTAATTTCAAAGACGATATCTTTACCATCAACAGTTTTACCTGGTAATAAGTCTTTAGTTTGCTCGAGTGCGAAAAATACCGTAGCACCAACGAACAAAATACCGATTAGAACAATGAACCAATTTTTCTTAATAAAATTGATCATGTAGACCTCCTTGTATGCCTAATTATTATAATTTAATACATGTTAAAAAGCAATTGAACATCAATTATGCAACGGTTTTCACACACATTCACAAAAGCGAAATGTGATTTAAAGCACAGTTTACGAAATTTCCTTAAAGAAAGCACGTTTTCAAGTTCTTTTAATTGAGAAAAAGTGGTTAATTTGTTACAGTTATGGTCAGGAAGGTAGGTAAACTTAATGTCAGTTTTACAAATTAAAAATCTACATGTATCGATAGAAAATAAAGAAATACTAAAAGGAGTCAACTTAACAATTTCAACAGGCGAGATTCATGCTCTCATGGGCCCTAATGGTAATGGTAAATCAACACTATTATCGACAATCATGGGACATCCAAAATATGAAGTGATTGAAGGGGAGATTTTGTTTGATGGAGAAAATGTCCTTGAAATGGAAGTTGATGAGCGTAGTCGTGTCGGACTATTTTTAGGCATGCAATATCCACAAGAAGTTCCTGGAGTCACAAATTCTGATTTTATGAAAGCTGCAATGAATGCACGTCGTGAAACGCCAATTAATCTTTTTTCCTTTATTAAAGAGATGGAAAAAGCAGTTAAGGCATTAGAAATGAAACCTGATTTAGCACATCGTTATGTTAATGAAGGATTCTCAGGTGGTGAAAAGAAACGTAATGAAATCATGCAAATGCTTTTATTAAAACCAAAAATCGCAATGTTAGATGAAATTGATTCAGGTCTAGACATTGATGCATTAAGAATTGTCGCAAACGTTATTAATGATATGGTTCAAAACAAAGCAATGGGAATGTTAGTTGTATCTCACTATGAACGTTTCTTCCAATTATTAATTCCTACACATACGCATATCATGATTGATGGTCGTATTGTAATGGATTCAGATGCTTCGCTTGTATCTAGAATTGATGCAGAAGGATATGAATGGATTGAAAGCGAACTTGGCATTAGCATCCCTGATGATTCTGTTGAACCAGTGAAAAAACAAGTATTAAGCGTTGGATCATGTGCAATTAATGAATCAACTAAAGGAGCTAAAAATGTCTAATCTTGAAAGTGTGATTGTAAAAAGCTCTACCCTCGATTTAGTATCAGGTGGACTTCATACCATCAATATTCAAGTGAATGATGACATGGAAGTAACCCTCATTGCCCCAAAACGTACCAAAGGAAATGCTTTAATCAATTTTCTTGGTCAAGGTAAATTGAAACTAAATGTAGTTATAGAAGATTCTGCTGATTGGGCAATTCTTGAAATGAACCAAAGTGATTTATCAATTCATTTTGATGAACGTTGGTCTTTAAAGAGCAATTCAAATGTATTGCTTGCAGTGGGTGAGTTAACAGCAGGGAATCATGTTAAAGTTGTCAATTATGACTTAGTTGAAGAAGGTGCAGTACTTAATGTTAGAGGAGCAACCTTAGTTCAATCAAAACTTGAAGCAATTCTTACTGCTAATCACCTAAAAGGCAATACTTATTGTGAAATCAATACATATGGTATCGTTTTAAAAGAATGTATGTTGAAACTTGATGTTGTTGGCTATATAAAGAGCAAAGCTAAGAATTCAAAGACACATCAAACAAGCCGTATTATGAATTTTGATACTAAGCCAAACACATCTGTTAATCCACAACTTATTATTGATGAGAATGATGTCGAAGCATCCCATGCAGCCTCAGTAGGACAACCTGATGTACTTCAAGTGTATTACCTGCAATCACGCGGTATGTCTCGTAGTGAGTCCTTAAAGCTTATTACATTAGGTTATTTGATGCCTATTGTAGATGTTATTGAAAATGAAGTTGTTAAAGAAGCTTTAAGAGAGGCGGTCATTCAAAAGGTCGCAGAATCATGTTTGATTTAGATAACATTCGAGAAAATTTCCCTATTTTAAAAACTCAGATGAGTGGACAGCCACTAATCTATTTTGATAATGCAGCGACAACACTGAAACCATTAGGTGTAATACGTGAAGTTGAAAGAATACTATCAACACAATCCGTGAATATTCATCGTGGAGATTATCAATTATCCTATGAGATTTCTAATCAATATGAAGAAGTAAGAAACACTGTTGCTAAATTTATTAATGCAAAATCTGATGAAATAGTATTTACCTCAGGAGCAACTGAAGGATTGAACTTTATTGCCTATGGTTTGGAGTATCTGATTGAAGAGGGTGATGTAATATTAACTACACACACTGATCATGCTTCTAATCTATTGCCTTGGTTTGAAGTGGCAAAACGCAAGAAAGCAAAGATTGAATATTTTAAATTGACTTCTGAAGGTCGTATCGATTTAACACATCTTGATAAGCAAATTCATAGTAAGGTTAAAGTAGTTACACTAGTCCATGTATCCAATGTTTTAGGGTATATAAACCCTGTTAAAGAGATTATTGAACTAGCACATCAAAAAGATATATGTGTTGTACTAGATGGTGCACAATCTGTGGCTCACCTAAGTATTGATGTCAAGGAACTTGATGTTGATTTTCTTGCGTGGTCAGGTCATAAGATGTGTTCACCGACAGGCATTGGTGTGTTATATGGAAAGAAAGCTTGGTTAGATAAGCTTAGAAGTATTAAATTAGGTGGTGGTGCTAATGCTGTTTTCGATGAAAACGGTAGTTATGAACTCAAATCATCACCTGCAAGATTTGAAGCGGGAACACCTGCAATTGAATCGACAATTGCTCTAAAAGCGGCAATTGATTTTCTAAGTAGCATAGGAATGGATCAAATCCATACCTATGAAATGATGCTCAAAGACTACTTCATAAGTAAGATTCAACACTTTAGTCATCTCAAAGTGTATAATTTAACTACAGATACCGGAATCGTTATATTCAATATTGATGGAATATTTGCTCAAGATGCTGCTGCATACCTTAGTTCTAAAGGAATTGCGGTAAGAGCAGGAAATCATTGTGCGAAGTTAATTCATCATGTTATTGGGGTAACTGAAACACTTAGAGCTAGTTTTTATTTATACAATACAGTCAGTGAAGTGGATGTGTTAGTAGAAACATTGAAAGAAATCACGCTTGAGAAATGCGTTGATTTATACATATAGGAGGTATAACAATGGACTTAAAGGATCCTCAATTAATGAGAAGCATCATCATGGACCATTACCAATACCCAAGGAATCGCAGAGAGTGTCATGATCATAATTGTAAATCAGTTCACATGAATTCAGAATCATGCATTGATGACATTATGGTGTTCGTAAAAGTTGATAAAGGCATTATCAAAGATTTTTGCTTTACTGGGCAAGCATGTACAATATCTACAGCATCAACTTCAATTTTGTCTGAACTTGTAAAAGATAAAACTCTAGCAGAGGCTAAGGTTATTGTTGATGAGTATCGAAAGATGGTAAATCTAGAATCGTTTGATTCAGAAAGTTTACAAGAAGCTGTAGCATTCTCAAATATTGGCAAACAAGCCAATCGAATTAAGTGTGCCCTCATTGGTTGGGATGCACTCTCGCAAATTATTGCAGAAAGTGAGGAATAACATGGCAGAAATTACATTTGAAGAGAATATTAAAAATATTCCGACGGATGAATATAAATATGGATTTGCAGACAAAGATGTTAGTATTTATCGTACCGCAAAAGGAATCAATGAGTCGATAGTTGCGGAGATTTCAGATATCAAGAGCGAACCTGAGTGGATGAAGGAGTTTAGACTCACTTCTTTTAGAGCGTTTGAAGAAAAAGTAATGCCAACTTGGGGAGCAAATTTAAGTCAAATTGAGTTTCAAGATTTTACTTATTATGTCAAACCAAGTGAGAGACAAGAAAAGAACTGGGACGATGTTCCTGAAACCATCAAGAACACATTTGATCGCCTTGGGCTTCCAGAAGCTGAACAGAAATATTTAGCTGGTATTTCGACACAATACGAATCAGAAGTTGTATACCACAATATGCTACAAGAAGTTGTAGATAAAGGAGTTATCTTCTTAGACACAGATAGTGGTTTAAGAGAGCATCCTGAATTGTTTAGAAAATACTTTGGAACAATTATTCCGCCATCTGACAACAAGTTCGCAGCACTGAACAGTGCAGTATGGTCAGGAGGTTCATTTATCTATGTACCAAAAGGTGTAAAACTTGATAAGCCTTTACAATCTTACTTTAGAATAAACTCAGAAAGTATGGGACAGTTTGAACGTACATTGATAATCGTTGATGAAGGAGCAGATGTCCATTATGTTGAAGGATGTACTGCACCATCTTACTCAAAAGATTCACTTCATGCAGCCGTAGTTGAAATATATGTGGCTAAACATGCTAAATGTCGTTACACTACAGTTCAAAACTGGAGTACGAATGTATTGAACCTTGTAACTAAGCGCGCTTATGTAGAGAGTCATGGTGTTATGGAGTGGATTGATGGAAACATTGGGTCATCAATTACAATGAAATATCCAGCTTGTATTTTAGCGGGTGAATATGCACGTGGAATGACTATATCTATTGCAGTGGCAGGACATGGGCAAGTTCTTGATGCTGGGGCAAAAATGATTCATCTTGCACCACATACATCAAGTACAATTATATCTAAATCGATTGCACGTAATGGTGGAGCGGTAAACTACCGTGGTTTAGTTAAGCATACAGCAAAAGCTGTAGGTGCAAAATCAAAAATTGAATGTGACACATTACTACTTGACGATCGTTCGACAAGTGATACTTTACCAAATAATGTTGTGACAACACATCAATCAATTGTTGAGCATGAAGCTTCAGTATCAAAAATCTCTGATGACCAATTATTTTATTTAATGTCACGTGGATTAACTGAAGAACAAGCAGCAGAAACGATTATTCTAGGATTCCTCGAGCCATTTACACGAGAGCTTCCTATGGAATATGCTGTTGAACTTAATCAACTAATGAAATTGGACATGATTGGTTCAATTGGATAATATTTAGACATATAAGCTCATGAGGTATTACCTAACTCATGGGCTTATTTTATTGCATGTTTTAGGCAAATGCACTATGATAAATCAATGAGAAAATTAATCAATAACTTTTTACCATATTCAATCTATTTCTTTGTGTTTGGATCATTTGCGTTCATTTTTACCCAACTGATTCCGTTTTTGACATATTTAGGTTACTCTACATTTGAAAGAGGTCTTCTACTTTCATCAATATCATTACTGACATTAGTCATTCAAATAATGTATGGCTTTTTTAGCGATAAATATAACACTATAAAACCAATCTTCAACTATTCATATTTGGCATTAGGGATTCTATCATTTTTCTTATATCAAACTACTCAGTTCAATTTTTACTTTGTTTTATTATTAGTTTCTCTTGTAGGATCATTATTTAGAACATTGGCAGGCTTTTTGGAAACGTGGACATTGTTATCTAATGAATCCGTGAAACTGAAATTTGGAGCAATTCGAGCGTTTGGATCGATTGGGTGGGCAATAGCTGCACCACTAACATCAATTATTGTTATTGAGTATGGATATCCAATGCTTTCTTTCGTCATTATGGGGATGATTTTAATTAGTCTTTTGATGACTAGTTTTCAAGCAGATGTCACCAGCATTGAAACAGCTAGTATTAAGTTCGCAGATATTTCGGATTTGTTAAGAACACCTGATTATGTAAAACTCATTGTAATATTCACCATTATAAATATTGGTTTTAATACTGATAATTTCACAGTTATTGACAAGATGATCTACTTAAATGCATCAACAAATCAAATTGCACTTAAGTGGTCGATTCAAGCAATTATTGAAATGCCTGCGTTATTCTTAAGTGGTTGGATACTTATGAAGTTGGACATTCTCAAAGCTCTAAGAATCTCAATCATCTTCTTTATAATTAGAATTGGTTTAAATGGTTTGGCAATAAATCCCACACAAATTCTTTACATCTCACTATTTCAAGGGGTTACGTTTCCTCTAGCATTTTTAGCTCAAAAATTTATGATTGAGAAAGTTACACCTGTTCGATTAAGAAGCAGTGCTCAAATGATTGGGTTAGCGATATATGGAGCTTTTCCTGCATTTTTTACACCGCTTGTCTCAGGATTACTTGTGAGTTTATTTGGTTATGATAACACTTTGTTCATATTTTCTATCTCGTTATTTAGTGGTTTATATTTAACATTTAGGCTCACACAATTTCACAAATCGAAAACGTAATTGGGTGTCTCGTATAGATTATTATGAAGATGCAATTAAGTTGCACTGTATGGACCTCTTCTCCTACATAATATTGATAAAATCAACCATACAGAATATATTCTTTCCCCTTAAGAAAAAAGCGAGTACTCGCTTTTTTCTTATTCTTCGATAAAGATCTCGTTATTTAGTCTAAATATTCTATGAATCCTAATGTTTAGACATGTTAGAATTTCATAGGTTATAGTATTCGTAATTTTTGCCATAGTTTCAAAATTGTTAATTAGTCCACTTATGGTTACTGTGTTGTTTTTAGTTTCCTCTGGAATTCTTATCATGAGTTGATCCATGCAAATTTTTCCAATTACGGGACATGATACATTGTCTATGTATACGTTGTAATTATTACTTAGCCCAAGTGGCAAGCCATCAGCGTATCCTACAGGGACAATCCCTATCAACATATCTTCATTAGCAGTGAATGTAGCTCCATAACTTACAGTTTCATTCTTAAACAACATTTTTCTTTGAGTTATTTGAGAAAAGAAATGCATAATTGGGATTAGTTCATTTTGTGAACTAGAATAACCATATAATGCTAAACCAGGACGGATGGCATTAGAAATAGAATCTTCAAAGTTTAGAATTGCGTCTGAATTTGAAGTATGAATCCATTTGAAATCATAGTTTAGAGTTTCAATTAATGACTTAAATATATCAAATTGAATTTGCATACTATTGTCATTTTTGTCAGAACTATGGAAGTGAGTATAAATGCCTTCAAGGGTGATATTTTTCTCATTGGAGATTCTAATAACCTCTGAGATTTCGTCAAAGTCTTTAAATCCTAATCTGTTCATTCCTGTATCAATTTCTATATGGTAATTTATTGAGAGTGAAGAATTATCATAACTCACTAACTCTAAAAACCATTCCATAGAAATAATACTTAATGAAACATTATGTTTTGAAACTGCATTTAACACCTTTTGATTGAGTTGTGTATAACCTAAAACTAAGAGAGGAGAAACTACTCCTTTTTTTCTAAGATATAATGCTTCATCTAGTGACGAAACACATAAGTATGCACAATTGAGTGTGTCGAGATATTTTGAAATCCCGACCATTCCATGTCCATATGCGTTAGCTTTCACGACAGCAAAAACTTCCTTACCTGAAACTGACTTCAAATAATTGTAGTTGTGATTTAGTGCATCAAGATTAATGTCTAGATAAGTAGGTCTATTATACATAGTTAAACAATCCTTGAGTTGTTATAAACGATATTTATAGAGTAAGCTATGATTAATAGATTGATGACTGATGGAATAGATGAAATGTTGAGTTTGTCGATTACAATCATTGGAGTGAAAAGGCCAATAAACTCAAAAGTTGGTAGTCGCAATCCAATAATGGTGAATAGATCTACGAATAATATTGAGATTATAAATATGGCGATTGCAACATAACTAGCTTGAACGGAAACTGAACGACCGTATTTTTTGAATGTGTTGGCGATAATATATGCAAGTAACAAGTAACTTAAAGAAAGTTGAATTGATATAAAGTGTTGCAGAATTCCGACAACAATAGCAGTTGCTAATCCTATAGGCAAAGTATAAAGAGTTCCTCTCAATATACGTTTGCCACCCGTAAATTTTTCGAAGTTATACATTTTCATAAGAACACCTCTGCACTTTAGTATAGCATAAGAAAGGTGCGATTAAAAATGGCTCAAATTGAAAATAATAAATATAATTTATTGACCGATGTGGAGTAGTGTGTTATATTATTTAAGCACTATAGTTTGCGGAGGTTTAGCTCAGTTGGGAGAGCATCTGCCTTACAAGCAGAGGGTCAGCGGTTCGAGCCCGTTAACCTCCACCATTTGCCGATTTAGCTCAATTGGTAGAGCAACTGATTTGTAATCAGTAGGTTGTGGGTTCAAGTCCTATAATCGGCACCATTTTTTTTTGGAGGAGTAGCGAAGTGGTTAAACGCGGCTGACTGTAACTCAGCTCCTTACGGGTTCAGGGGTTCAAATCCCTTCTCCTCCACCATCTTATCTTAGATTTTGGGGTATAGCCAAGCGGTAAGGCATCAGACTTTGACTCTGACATTCCCTGGTTCGATCCCAGGTACCCCAGCCAATTTTTGACCCGTTAGCTCAGGTGGTAGAGCAACTGACTTTTAATCAGTGGGTCGTAGGTTCGAGTCCTACACGGGTCACCATGTTGCGAGTGTAGTTCAATGGTAGAACTTCAGCCTTCCAAGCTGACTACGCGGGTTCGATTCCCGTCACTCGCTCCATATGACAAAAATTCGAAACTGCGTAGTTGCAGTTTTTTTTTAGGATTTTTTATTGACTTCTTCTATATTGATATAGGAGGAACCTCATGTATCGGACATATACATTTCCAATTTATCCAAATGAAGAAGCAAAACTATTATTGAACAACATGTTTGACGAACTACATATACTTATCACAGAAAATATTAAAAATCTATTGTCAATTGATAGCGAATTTAATGAATCTCCAACTCTTGTTCCACATCTAACCTTGCCTTACATAGATAGTATTTCAAAAATTATTTTGAAGCATAAAAGATATGGATGGAGCGATGATAAGAACACTTTCTTCATAAAGCTCAAGAAACACATGCATTTTAGGATGATGAGTTTTTCAATCAATAAAAGTGTGAACATCAAAACTAGACATGGGAAAGTATATTCGATTCCATACAGAATGCGTGAATATGTAAAACAAAAACTTACGCAAACAAAACCAGTAAGCATTAAGATTTTTATGAAGAATAATAAGTACCTTGCATCTGTTTTGATTAAAATAAAACCTAGTATTAGTGATGGCACATATAAAGCAGGTTTGGATATTGGAGTAAAAGTACCAGCAGTTTTATATACTGAAAATGGAACGATAAGATTCTATGAAGGGGGACGATATCGCAGATTTCTATATAGTAAACAAGCATCTCTTCTAAAGACGAATAGAATTGATTTATCAAGAAAGTTAAATGTGAGTCGCAAACTAAGAGATTTGGATCATAAGATTAGTTCAAAGATTGTAAAAGACTTGATCAAATTTAAAGTTCACACACTAAATATTGAAGATTTGAAGTATATTCAGTTAAAGCACTCAAAACAACTAAATTCATCGTGGAGTTATGAAAGACTACAAAGATATATCATTTATAAATGTGAAACAGCGGGGATAAAAGTACTAAAAATAAACCCACATTACACTTCGCGCGCTTGTCCAATTTGCATGAAGCATAATGTAGCCTACAAACGAGTTTATGAATGTGATTGTGGATATAGACATCATCGAGATGTTGTTGGAGCAATTAATATCATGCATAAATAAGTTAGCCAGTTCTACTATAGGTACAGTTACTGGAAGGATTATGAGGAATCCATAATATGCCTCAAGGGATCTCGAATCATGATATACTCTTATCAAGGAGTCATATTATGAATATATTAATAACAACAAAAGATACCATAAAGCTTGATTATTCAATTAACATAAACGTTGAATATTTAAGTGAGTTAGGTTTATCAACAATCGAAGAAATTGAAGACAAGTACGATGTAATAGTAGGTGGTTTTGAGTTAAAGAAGCTTAACTTTTCAAAGTTTTTAAACTTGAAATTCATTCAATTGATAAGTGCGGGCTATGATTACATAGATTTAGATAAAAACTCCAATGTCATGCTTTCAAATGCACGTGGAGTATATTCGAGTGCTATCGCAGAATGGGTTCTAAGTGCGCTATTAATGGAGATTAAAGAGTTTAGAACTATTTTTAAGCAGCAAATCGAAAAAAGATGGGACAGAACTCTAAAATCTCAAGATTTGAAAGATAGACGAATAGTCGTTTTTGGAACAGGTAGTATCGGTTGTGAAGTTGCTAGGTTACTAAAACTACTTGGTGTGCAGATTGATGGTGTAAACTCTAATGGAAGGTACATTGAAGGGTTTAATAAAACGTTGTCACTAAGTCAATCAAAAACAATGATGAGTGATTATGATATTCTAGTTTTCTGTCTACCATCAAACAATGAAACGAAAGATTTCTTGAATGAGTCTAGTATATTAGAATTAAATTCGGGGAGTATAGTGATTAATGTTGGAAGAGGAGATCTTATTAGTAAAGAAGCGATTCTGAAAAGAAGTGATGTTAGATTCATTCTTGATGTACATCATATAGAGCCAATACCTATCGATAGTGAATTGTGGAATCTTGATAACTTGCTTATCTCTCCGCATATCTCATTCTATTCCAAAGAATATGTTGAATCATTGAAAGATTTGATTCAAATCAATATTTTGAATTTGTTAGATAGCAAAGAAGTGATTAATAGGGTAAAGTAATTGAAGAATTAAATCTAAGATGATATTATCAAGATGCTCGATACCTTCTTAACAACATTTTATCGACATATAAGCACCTCCTGCAAAGGTGCTTTTCATTTATATATGGTATAATATTCACATGATAAATTTCGAAATTTTTAATAAAAAAATAGGTCTTTCACTTTCGGGGGGAGGAATAAAATCATACGCTCAACAACCAATCATTGAGTATCTTTATGCTAAAAAGATTAAATTTAGCTATTTTGCAGGGACAAGCATGGGGTCTGTGGTTGCAACACTTTTAGCACAAGGACTTAACGCGGAAGATCTAAAGAAATCTTTGATAAGATTAGAGAAGAACTTCATGGATAGAAAGATTATCACACCTAAAATTACATCAATCGCAAAAAATAATCACAACGGGTTTCTTGAAGGTGAGAAATTAGAAAAACTACTTGAAGAAGAGTTTGCACTTCATGGAATTACCCATATTGAAAACTTGAAATCTAGTTTATTTGTGGTAGCAGTAGATTTAATCACATCACAACTTGTTATATTTACTTCTTGTAAAACCTTTAAATCTAAGAACCCAAATGTAAAAGTGATCACTACTGGGAAACTTTCTCAAATAGTAAGAGCATCTTGTTCTATCCCGGTACTACTTCCATCTGTTGATATAGATGATATGAGACTTGTTGATGGAGGACTACTAATGGCCATGCCTGTTACTCCAATCATTGACGCTGGAGCAAAGAAAGTCATTTCAATATCAATGCTATCAGACCCTACAAAATCTACGTATGATTCAATAATGGAAGTTGGTCTAAGAAGTTTAGATATGATAATTGATGCATCTATTTATATAGAAAAAGGAAAATCAAATCTAAACATAAATATTCCTTTAGGTGATATAACTATCATTGATGTTGGAAAGTCATCTCAAGTGTTTGAGATTTCAAAGCAATGGCTGATTGATAACTCTGTAGAACTTAATAAACAATTGAAAGAAAAGGAGATACTATGATCACAAGGAAACTATTAAATGGTGTTGAAATACCTGCGATTGGATTAGGGACGTGGAAAATACCAAACGATGAAGTTGCGGATATTATCGTTGAAGCTGTTAAATTAGGTTATCGACACATTGATACAGCAGCCGTTTATCGCAATGAAGAAGGTGTCGGCGAAGGAATTAGAAAATGTGGGATTGACCGCTCTGAGATTTTTGTAACAACAAAAGTCTGGAATGATGATCAAGGATTCCTAACTACCCTTAAAGCATTCGAAAAATCATTGACTCGTTTAGGATTAGAATATATTGATCTCTATTTAATCCATTGGCCAAAACCGTTAAATGCTGAAACATGGCGTGCACTTGAACACTTATATAACGAGGGTAAAGTGCGAGCTATTGGTGTTTCGAACTTCCATCCTCATCACTTTGATGCTTTGATGGAAACTGCAAAAATTAAACCCATGATTAATCAATTTGAGCTACACCCTAAATTAACTCAAGAAGTTAGTGTTTTGTTTTATCAATCCCAAGGTGTTGTTGTTGAAAGCTGGAGTCCTTTAATGAGAGGGCAAGTAAACGACAGTGAAATCTTATTAGATATCGCGAAGAAATATGGGAAAACACCTGCACAGGTAGTTTTAAGATGGAACATTGATAAAGGTTTTGTAACCATTCCGAAGTCAGTAAAAGTTGAAAGATTAAAAGAGAATATCTCAATCTTTGATTTTGAACTCGATAAAAATGATATCGCTAGAATTGATTCGATGAATATTAACTACAGAACTGGTCCTGATCCAGATTTAATTTCATTTTAATAACTTATTAATTATCTTCTTATGTGCCGTAATAATAGGCACATTTTTTAATTCATCAATTTTCAAAGTAATCCAATCATCTTGATTAAGATCAATTTGATTATGGTAAATGTTTAATTTCCATACTTTATGAGAGAAAACGTGCTTCGTTTTATAGTCGGGCGGCATATCTCTCACTTGCTGAGTCATTTGAGGTAAACGATACATGCCGGACATAAGTCCATCAGAATCATCTAAACTCATCAAAATACTATCATTACTTGTATTTATAAACACATCATAAAACTCATCTTTAACTTGATTTTTCTTAGTAGATATAGGCAAGGATGATTGCATATTATTAGTCTTTGCAAAACAATATTTACTAAGTGGACACTCTATACATTTAGGATTCTTAGGGGTACACACTAATGCGCCAAATTCCATCCAAGCCTGTGTAAGAATATAGTTATTATCATTATCAAGAAAAGGAGTAAGTTTCCCCTTAATACTATCAATTGTTGAACGTTTTGATGGATCAGTATTGATTCCAAACAGTCTTGTTGCTACGCGAATGACATTTCCATCAATTGCTAATACGGGTTTATTAAAAGCAATAGAAATTATTGCACCTGCTGTATAATCTCCTACACCGGGCAGTGAGCGAATACTATCATAATCTTGTGGAAACACAGAGTTATACTCACTAACAATTTTCTTTGCGGCAGCATGAATAAACCTAGCTCTTCGATAGTAACCTAATCCTTCCCATGCTTTGAGAATTTCACCTTCTTGAGCAAGTGCTACACTATCAATCGTTGGAAACTTTTCTATCCATCTCAAGTAGTATGGAATCATGGTATCAATCTGTGTTTGCTGAGCCATTATTTCTGAAATCCATATATGATATGGATCACGACTATCTCTAAAAGGTAATGATCTTTGGTTCTGAAGATACCAATGAACTAATTCTTGTTTAATTTCCATAAAATAATGATAATTAAAAAAAGTGACATTGTCACTCTTTTTATTTTATGAGTTGTTACCAGGAGTTAAGTAATGAAAAAGGAGGGAGGTTTTAAACATTTCTAATTGGTAACGATACAACACTTTAGCTTTACTTTGATGTTGTTGTCATGATTATAGCAACCTTTGAAATCATTTTCAAGTAATATGAAAACTTTTCACTTTGATTTCACAATTGTCTTTTATTACAGATATTCACTAATAATATAGGGCTTTTTCTGCTCATAAATTAAATTAGATTTAACCAATGAATTGTTAGAATTGATATAGTTGTGTGAAAGAGAATACATTTTTATAGATTGGTCACTAATGAAAGATCTTTAATCTTCAAATCAGTTTCTTGATAACTTTCAAAATAACACGATTATCTTTCTAAATATATAATTAGAATATTGAATTCGCATAAACAACTCTTTTTTTCTTTCAATCATGATATATGATAAAATGTCACAGAGGTTATACCATGGAAAAATTCAAATTTACTATAAACACAAAATGTAGCGAAACTAAGGCAAGAACAGGGTATATAGAGACCCCTAATGGGATGGTAAAAACACCTATCTTTATGCCAGTTGGGACACTTGCAAGTGTTAAATACTTATCACCAGAAGAATTGACAGATATTGAAGCTGGAATCATTCTTTCAAATACATATCATTTATGGTTACGTCCAGGCGAAGATATAATAAAAGAAGCAGGCGGACTACATAAATTTATGAATGTTAAGCGACCTATATTAACAGATTCTGGTGGGTTTCAAGTCTTCTCTTTAAGCGCAATGAGAAAGATAAGCGAAGAGGGGGTTGCCTTTCGCAATCACCTCAATGGTGATGCTCTTTTCCTAACTCCAGAGAAATCAATTCAGATACAAAATGATCTTGGTGCAGATATTATTATGAGTTTTGATGAATGTCCGGCATATCCTGCCACTCACGAATATATGAAGAGTTCAGTTGAGCGAACACTACGATGGGCACAGCGTGGAAAAGAAGCTCATCAAAATCCTAACCAAGCATTGTTTGGAATCGTTCAAGGGGGAGAGTTTGCGGACTTAAGAGAGTATTCAGCTCGAAAAACTGTTGAGATGGATTTTGATGGATATTCTATTGGTGGTACATCAGTAGGTGAAAGCAAACCAGTCATGTATAAAATGATTAAGGACACAATTCCTTTCCTACCTGAAGACAAGCCACGATACCTCATGGGAGTAGGTACAGTGGATGCAATCTTAGAAGGTATATCGCAAGGGATTGATATGTTTGATTGTGTGTTGCCTACGCGCATCGCTCGTCATGGTACTGCTATGACAACATTAGGTAGAATTAATATCAGAAACCAACAATATGATCGAGATTTCACTCCTTTAGACCCAGGATGTGATTGTATTGCTTGTACAAACTACACACGTGCCTATTTAAGACATCTTATTAAGAATAAGGAAGGATTAGGAATGAGACTCTTATCCATTCATAATCTACGATTCTTAATTCGATTGACACAACTTGCTCAAGAAGCTATTGAAAATGGAACATATAAATCATTTAAAGAAGCTATGGATGAGAAATTCGGATTTAATAAAGGGAACACAAAGGGGTATTAATGAAAACGAGTGATTTTGACTACAATTTACCAGAGAACTTAATTGCACAAAATCCAACTGATAAACGCGATATGTCTCGTTTGATGCATGTTCAAGTTAAAGAAGGAGGCTTTTCACATTATCATTTCTCTGAAATAGTAGACCTACTAAAACCAAATGATGTTTTAGTGTTGAATAATACCAAAGTAATTCCTGCACGCTTATATGGAATGAAAGAAATTACTCATGCGAAAGTTGAACTTCTAATTTTAAAATTAGATGGAATATATGCAGAATGTATGGTAAAGAAGGCAAAAGTCGTCAAGATTGGGACAAGAATTCTTTTTCAACATCCTGACCTTGTTGCTGAATGTGTTGAGGTGTTAGATGAAGGACTACGCCGTTTCAAATTCACTTCTCAAAGGCCAATCCTTGAAATGCTTTATGAAGTTGGAACTATGCCACTGCCACCATATATAAAACATAGTACTACCACCATGGATCGTTATCAAACAGTCTATGCAAAAAAAGAAGGAAGTAGTGCGGCACCAACAGCTGGATTACATTTCACCCCAGAACTCATTGAAAAGTTAAAAGAAAAGGGAATAACATTTGTTGAATTGACGTTACATATTGGTTTAGGAACATTCAAACCTGTAGAAGTAGAAGACGTTTCAATGCATAAAATGCATTCAGAAACTTACTATATAAGTGAAGAAAGTGCAAAGATTCTATCAAAAGCTAAGGAAAATCAACAAAGAATTATCGCTGTAGGCACAACCAGTGCAAGAACACTTGAAAGTGTTATGCAAAAACATGGTAAAATAGTGAAAGACGAGGGAGATACAAACATATTTATTACTCCAGGATATAAGTTTAAAGCCATTGATGGATTAATTACTAATTTCCATTTACCAAAATCAACATTAATGATGATGGTGACTGCACTAGGAGGATATGATCTTCTTATGAGTGCATATAAGGAAGCAGTAAGCCTTCAATATCGCTTCTTCTCATTTGGAGATAGTATGTTTATTGACTTAGGATGAACGCAAAAGAACTTTATGATTTACAATTAAAGACGATTGAGGAAATCAAACTAAGTGGTCGTAAACCGACCCTTCTTTTGCATTCTTGTTGTGGACCATGTAACACGTATCCTATGGAATATCTATCTCAATTTTTTCAATTAACGTTATTCTTTAATAACCATAATATTTATCCATATGAAGAATATAAGAGACGCTTTGATGAATTGTTGAACTATGTTAAAGTCTTTGAAAAAAAAGAGAACATAAAGATTGATGTCATTTTACCTCCAGATTATCTTAATGCTTCATTTAGTGAAAAACTAAGACCATTTGCAAATGATAAAGAAGGGGGAACACGCTGTAACATGTGTTTTGCTCTTCGTTTGTCAGAATCAATGAAGTACGCTTCTAAACATGAATTTGAGTATATCGCTACTGTAATGAGTGTTAGCCGACACAAAGATGCATTAGCAATTCATGACATTGCTTCACGGCAAGTATTAAAATTTCCAGATTTAAAGTATCTCCCTTCAAATTTCAAAAAGGGAAATGGTTATAATCGAGGAATTGAAATCTCAAAAGAACACAACATGTATCGCCAAGATTATTGTGGTTGTCAGTTCTCTCAATCATGTGGAAAGGAATCCATCAAATGCGTATAAAATTGAATCATAACATCGAACAATTAGAAATGAGTGGTATTCGTTTATTCACAGCTCAAGCATCATCACATGAAAATGTAATCAAACTTACGATTGGTGAACCAAAGTTTACAACTCCTGAGCCGATTAAAGAAGCACTAAAGAAATCTTTAGATAACAACAGAACATTTTATCCATCCTTTGCGGGTAGTGACACTTTTAAAAAGGAAATCATTGCCTATGAGAAACGTGTTAACGGTGTTGAATATGCGATGGATGAAGTTCTAATCACTCAAGGTGCTACAGGAGCTATTTTTGCAGCTCTTGGATCTATTTTAAATCCTCAAGATGAAGTGATACTATTTCAACCTACCTATATCGCATATCAACCTGCTGTTGAGTTCTACAAGGGTGTTCCAGTATTTGTAGATACTACATCTCATCAATTTCAACTCAATTATGATGATATTAAGCAATGCATTACTCCAAAAACAAAAGCAATTATCGTGAATTCTCCAAACAATCCAACAGGGGTTATTTACACAGTAGAATCACTAAATGTGATTAAGCGGATTCTAGATGAACATGATTTATTTGTAATTTCTGATGATGTATATGCTCAACTTGTCTATAAAGAAGCTACATTCTTAAACCAAGATATTCGATATAAAGATAAGACAATACTAACTCAAAGTTTATCAAAACCATATGCGATGACGGGATGGCGTATTGGCTATCTATGCGCTCATAAAGAAATCATTAAGAATGCTCATAAGATCCAACAATATGCTGCTGCTGGGGTACCACTATTCATTCAAGATGCTGGAGAAGTAGCACTTAATACGAATGTGGATGAAATGACAGCCTTCTACAAGCAAAACCGAGATGATGTTGTTTCAATTCTACATGATGCCAATATTCCATTTGTTTATCCTGAGGGGGCATTTTATATCTTTATTGATATATCTTCAAAGGGTTTGGATTCATGGAAGTTCGCAACACAATTTTTAGAGGAATATAAGGTTGCAGTTATTCCTGGAGTTGTATTTTCTTCAAAAAGTGATCACTTCATAAGAATATCATTAGCAGCTTCAAATCATGATTGTAAAGAAGGTGTGAAAAGACTAGTGTCCTTTCTTAATGGTAAAACACAGTGAAAGATGATGTACAAAGACTTACCGTTTCTTATAGTATTATTCATGGTTTAGGATCATTGATTACTTGGATTTTATTCACATCGAATCATCCACTTCGATTTTTATCATCGGAAAACTTAAGATATGGATTTAGTGTGATATTTATCATACTCATTTATATGGTAATGGGTTATATAACCATGTTAGCTCGTTCTAAGTTTCTTAAATCTTCTGTGGATGCCTTTTATTTTACAGGGATAATCCTTGGAGTTAATCTATTAAGTGCAATCCTATTTTGGATTGGGTCATCACAATTATCGCTACAATGGCTGAATGTATTTGCCTTAAGTGTTAATTTCCCAGGTTATCTTTTTCTTTTAACTTTGCCTCTCACACTACTTAATCTTAGTATGATTATAATACTGCCTCCATTTTCATTCATGATTGGATTATTAATTCGACAAGTTCACCATTAAGGAGATCTCATGAAACAGTTCATTACAACTATAAAACCACTTATTGTTCTCATTTTGAGTTATGTTTTGTATCAAGTTAGTGATTGGTTATTTAATGGGCAACCTTATACAATGTTGGTTGCCATTATTACACTCGCGATGTTCTTTTCATTAGGACTTGTACTTCATACTAATAAAAGAAAAAATCAAGACTGGATTAAGAAAGTCTTGATTAGTCTAATGTTAATAGTTATTGCATTTGATCGCTTAGGAATCGTACAGATTCAAGTATTATCCCTAAGCAGATTGATTAATGATTATCCTTCTATCATTAATGGGTTTGTTGTCTATTTAGGGTGGTTATTCTTCGAATAAAATCCGACCTAAGCGTATATGAGTTGTACCATATTTTAATGCAATTTCAAAATCATCACTCATCCCCATGGACAACCAGTTCATGTATGGTGAGTGTTTTTTTATTTCAGTACTTAATAACTGAGCTTTTTCAAACACTTGATGTGTTAACTCTAAATCTAAAGAAGTAGGTCCCATGACCATAATTCCCTTAAACAAGCAATGAGGATAGTGTTCTTGTAGATTTATAAGTTCAAATACTTCGGGTTCATTCATTCCATATTTAGAATCTTCAAGTGTTAAATTGAGTTGAAGGCACACTTGAATGACCTTGTTGATACGTGAAGCTTCCTTTTCAATGACATCTAGAAGTTTCTTAGAATCTACAGAATGAATACATGAAATGTAAGGAAGGATGCTCCTTACTTTATTGGTTTGTAGATGTCCAATGAAATGCCACTCCCAAGGTTGATCAGATGAAACTTTAGACAACAGTTCTTGTGCCTTGTTTTCACCAAAGATACTAATACCTTGATTAAATGCATTGTTTATTTCACTTAGTGAACGTTTTTTTGAAACACCAATACATGTAACATTTGAAGGTAATTGAGTGATTAGTTTTGAATTCATAAACACATTATAAACGAATATTAAGCGAACGTCACTTGTGCACTCACTCATAAATTTCTATAATTGAATCAGGAGAAAATCTATGACATTCTTTAAACACTTTAGTGATCTATTGAACATTATCCCTGTTATGCCTTTTGATTCAACGAATATTCTTCTAATAATGATTGGTCTTTCAAGTGCTATTATTCCGATTCTAATCGCAGTACCATTGACTCAACGTGGACGCAGAAATGCCCTTGTACTTTGGGTGACGATTATTGTATTACTCGAAGTAAGCCGTCAAATATGGGCATTATCATTAGGTCGTTATGATTTCGCAGAAATGTTGCCCTTGCATCTATGTGGTATGCAAGTTATCTTAATGCCAATTATGCTAAAAACAAATAAAAGAGAATGGCGTACTTTCGTTTATCTTACTGCACTTATTGGAGCATTTGCTGCCATTTTATTTAATGAAACAATTCTTGGCAAGTATCCATTTTGGCATTTTCAAACATTACAATCATTCGTTATTCATGGATTAATCATGATGGTTCCACTTTATGACATCATCTGGTTTAAGTTTCGACCATCGTTTAAAGAACTACCATTCGCCATTATCTTTATGGCATATTTAGGAGTGCAAAGCTTTATTATTAATCTTTTGACTGGAGGTAATTACTTGTTTGTCTCCTTTGCGCCTAAGAATACTCCATTAGAATGGGTAGAAGCAGCTGTAGGGTCAAATCTATATATTCCTGTGATGTCAGTGATCGTATTAATTATTTGGTCATTATTGTTAGTGCCTTTTATTAGAAGAGGAGGAAAGTATGAAGCCATTTAAAGAAGCAGTATTCTACCAAGTTTGGCCAAGAAGCTTCTATGATACTAATCATGATGGTATTGGAGATCTAAAAGGCATCATAGAAAAACTTGACTACATCAAAAGTTTAAATGTGGACTACATTTGGATTTCTCCATTCTATAAATCTCCACAAGATGATTATGGATATGATGTTAGTGATTACTATTCTATACAAAGTGAGTATGGAACAATGGAAGACTTCAAACAACTTGTTGCCTTTGCGAAAGAAAGAGAAATAGGAATCATATGCGATTTGGTCGCAAATCATACTTCAACCCATCATCCATGGTTTCAAGAAGCACTAAGAAATCCTCAAAGTGATAAAAGAGATTATTATTTCTTTAGACCTCAACGTGAAGGATATCCTAATAATTGGATATCGATTTTTGGTGGAAGTGCTTGGACGGCAGTGAATGATCAAGACTATGCTTTGACACTCTTTACCCCAACCCAAGCAGATTTAAATTGGGATAATCCTAAAGTGAGAGAAGAAATAAAAAATATTATGTCATTTTGGTTGGATATGGGTATTGCTGGATTTAGACTTGATGTGTTTAATACAATCTCAAAAATAGAAGGACTTATTAGCAAGGACCCACACAAGAAAGGATTTCAATTTGCGGATGACTATATATTGAACCGACCACTTGGACAAACCTATCTTAAAGATATTCTAAGATCACTTAAGCATAAATATGATTTCATAACCATTGGTGAAGGTATGCTAATCGATCAAGCATCAGCTCAAGTTATGTGTGGTAGTGCTGATGATCAACTCGATATGATTATTCATTTTGATTTACATATGCTTGGTTGTGGTCCACTTGGTAAGTTCGACTTTAGGAAATTATACTACTACACTAATAAAGATTTTAAACATGTACTACGTTCATGGAATCATGCTGCCCAAGACAAGGGATTTCATATTGCCTCAACAATGTCTAACCATGATCAACCTCGAGCAGTCTCTCGCTTTGGTGATGACACTAAATATCGCTTTGAAAGTGCAAAAGCATTAATAGCAATCAATTTCTTTAATGTTGGAAGTCCATTTATATACCAAGGTGAAGAAATAGCAATGAAGAATATGGACTTACCTTTTGAAGAGTGGAAAGATTTTGAAGCTAAGAATACATACAAAGCACTTCAAAGTATGATGAAAGTTCCTTCTTGGATTGCAATGAAAATTGTAAAGAAAATGAGTCGAGATCATGCACGTGGAGTCATGCAATGGAATAATCAAAAGTATGCAGGCTTTAGTGATATAAACCCATGGTTCAAAACAAATGATGATTATGAAGCGATTAATGTTCAAATCCAAGACAATGATCCTCATAGTGTTTTAAACTACACAAGAAAGTTGTCGCATATTTATCATGATTATCCAGTATTCACTCAAGGGTATTGGAGTGAGTCTGAAGTTAATCATCCTCAAATGATTGTCATGAAGCGTGAAAATAACACTCATTGTTTGACGCTTATTGTAAATTTTTCTAAGAAGAAGACAGAATATAAGAAAGAAAATGATCTTGGAGAACTCATACTAAATAATTATGACAGTCCAAACACGAACAATATATACAGACCCTACGAGTGTCATCTTTATCTTAAAACACTAAAATGAATGGGTATTATTCATGAAAGATTGTTTTGATTTTGATATGATAAAGACCATTAGGAGGTAAACCATGTTAACAATAGGAAGTAAGGCACCAGCCTTTACATTACAAAATGAAGTTGGAGATTTAGTCTCTTTATCTGATTTTAAAGATCAAACGATTGTACTATACTTTTATCCAAAGGATGATACTCCAGGATGTACAACTCAGGCATGTACATATCGTGATTTTGCTGCTGAGTTTGTTAAAAGAGGTGTTAAAGTCATAGGTATCTCAAAGGATGATGTTAAGTCACACAAGAAATTCCAAGAAAAATATGAACTTAACTTCACCATCTTAGCTGATCCAGAAACGATTGTTGTTCAACGCTATGGTGTATGGAAAGAAAAATCAATGTATGGAAAGAAATACATGGGTGTAGCACGTACAACCTTCGTTATTGAAAAAGGAATAATTAAAGCTATCTTTGAAAATGTTGATCCAAAGAACGATGTTGAAAAAGTATTAAACTTTCTTGATCAACAATGAGGATTATTTACGCTAGTCTTGCGGTAGTCATGTTTGTGTTAGGGGTTATTGGTGCATTTTTACCAGTCATGCCAACTACAATATTCATCATTATTTCAGTCTATTTTGCATCAAAGAGTTCTCCAAAACTCCTTGAGTCTATAAAGAAGACTGAAATCTTTAAGGAATATTATGATGCAGATGCAAAGACATTATCAATGACATTAAGCAGGAAGATAAGAATCCTAGTTGTTGTCTTTATCACTCTATTAATCTCAGCGATTTTAGTTCCAATCACTTGGGTACGAATATTACTTGCATCACTATATATGATTAAGTTGTTAACATTCATATTCATTGTACGAACAAAAGAAGCATCCTAGGATGCTTCTTATTTTTGAGATTGAAGGAACTGATGAAGTCTCATAACTGCTTCATCATTGATATCAAGATGTGTAACAAGTCTTAACCATCCATGGGTACTTGGACCAAAGATTAAATCAAAATCAAGTGCTCTCTTAATCCAATCAGATTCAGATTGATTATGTCTAAGTTTAAAGAAAACCATATTGATATCTCGATGATTTACTTTGACTTCATATTTAAAGTCCTGAAGCATTTTCGTAATTTGTGCAGCTCTTTCATGATCTTCTTTTAAGCGATCAACATGATGTGTCAGAGCATAAATTCCTGCAGCTGCTAAGATACCACCTTGGCGAATACCGCCACCAAGCATCTTTCGATAACGACGTGCTTGGGCAATAAATGCTTTTGATCCACAAAGCATTGATCCTACAGGTGCTCCTAATCCCTTAGATAAGCAAAACATAAGTGAATCTGCATTTCCTATTAATGAACTTAAGGATTCTTGATTAGCAATATGTGCGTTAAATAGTCTTGCACCATCCATGTGTACTTTGTAACCAAAATCATGTGCTTGTTGGATGGTTTGATTCATGATATCTGAATTAAGACAACGACCATCTCCAAGAGCATTCTCTACAATTACCATTGAGACTTTAGGGAAATGAATGTTGTCCACGCCTTTATATTTAATAATATCACTAGCACTTAAGTAACCAGTCTCATTGTAAACAAGTTTAGGGTATGCACTTGATAAAAGTCCTATTGCGCCGACTTCATATTGGTTCACATGAACATTAGCATGCATTAGTACAGCTTCACCTTTTTGTGTATGTGACATTACAGCAAGTTGATTTCCCATTGTTCCAGATAATACAAAAAGCGAAGCTTCAAACCCAGTAATCTGAGCAACATAAAGCTCCAGTGCTTTGATGGTTGGATCATCTTCATACACATCATCTCCAACCTCTGCATTCATCATTGCTTCCTTCATTGCCTTAGTAGGACGCGTTACAGTATCACTTCTGAAATCAAACATACGATTTCTCCTTTGAAAGTTCTTTATTTTTAGTCTCACATTGAGTAAACTTGTTGTGAAAGGAATTTTCTATGAATCAACTTATCAACTTTTTAGTATTTGCCTCAAATGGCAAAGTGCTTGTTGCACTTATTACATTTATTGTATCACTTGTGTTAATTGTATGGTTAAGTAAAAAATACAATCTCAACAAGTTGCAACTTCTTATGTTTGTGTTACTTGTTTTATTTTGGGCTTCAATTAATATCATTCGATCTTATCGCAGAGTGTATGCTATTTCACCTGCTGAGTTTGGTGGTTTAGGAATAGATGGACTTGTGACTGCATCGATTGTGTCTGCATATGGACTTATCTCTATTTTTGCACGTCTTCCAATCTTTGTCTTATCTGATTGGTTTCAAAGTCGTAAATGGTTTATTGCGCTAGCTTTATGGGCAATCATGCTTTCAAGTATTTATGTGGTTGTTAAACCAGATGCTACATCATTATATCTTTCATCTCTTGCCCTAGGACTCGGTGCAAGTATGTTAGCACTCTTTAACGTTATGTTTTCTGAGACCTTTGATTCAAAGGATGCATTAGTCTCTGTTTCCATCTTATCAATTGCACCTCTCATGGCAGAGTTTTTAGTTGCACCATTACAAACATATGCAACTCAAGAAGTCGTTAAGAATTATACATTACTATGGTCATTATCTGCAGTACTTGCACTCATAGCATTTGTGTTACTATTACAACTTAAAGATAATAAAACTAAGGTTACTAATTTCTCTTTAAAAACTTTTTTTAGAATCCTGTTTACACCACGCTTTATATTCATTGCGTTATTTGGTGTATTAGTATCCTTTATTCGTTTTTCAACCTCACAAGCAAACATGGTAGCCTATGCACGTACAGATCTTGTGAATATGTCGTCACTACTTGTAGCATATCTAGATGTGGTGTTCACACTCTTTCAACTTGGTGCTGGGGTTATGGTTGGCTTATACTTCAAACAAAAGTTTGGGATTAAATGGACACTCGTGTTAGGCTTATCTCTTTCAGGGCTGTTTGCATTAATCGGAGGATTAAGTACACATGACATTACTTTATTCTTTGCATATGGTTTAAATGGCTTTGGATATGGTATATCATATAATCTTCTACTTGGTTTAGCTTTAAGTTCATTCTTGAAAGAAGAGCGTGAAATGTCCATGGGGATATATCAAACGTTTTTTGCGATTGGGATATACTATGGAGATCAAATCTATGGATTAGTATTAAGACTAATCCCAGGAACTGTAGAAGGAGCAGCACTATACCAAACTGTATTTCTTGGAACTGCAGGAGTGGTTGGGTTCTTGATTGGATTAGTATTATTAGTGGTTAATGGGAGAATTAAACAAGGACTGGAAACATGAAATTATTCGTAGAAGTTAATTCTAAGGAATCTTTACAATCACTTCTAACATCTAATGCAAGTATCCTTGTGATTGGTTTAGAAGGGTTTAGTGGTGAACGCCTTTATAGTGTTTCATTTGATGAATTAGAAAACGTCATTCAATCCATTCATCACCATCACAAGCAAGTTTGCTTACTTTTCCCATACATTGTTTTACAAACTCAATTTCAGCACTACACATCTCAACTCACAACATTAACCTCAATGAACATTGACTTCATTGCGTGTGGAGATGTAGGACTTGGCTATTTCTTAAGAATGAACAATACAAATTCAAAACTCATCTATATGAATGAAACAATGATAGCCAATCCTTTTGATGCGCAAACATTTCTTGAGTCAGGTTATGATTTAATCACACCTGCAATGGATATCACTTATGATAAGAAACTAAGCTTCGCACAAAAGATGCCTTCACAAACATTATTTCAAATATGTGGAACACATCTTATATCTACTTCAAAGCGTCCACTCTTAAGTGCATACTATGATGTTATTAAAACACCAAATGCTTCAAAACATGTCAAACTGCGAGAGCATAATCGTGAACAATCTTATTTTGGGCTTGAAGATGATCAAGGATTTCATGTCTTTCATGAACAGCTACTTGTGTTAGACCATCCAACTTTCTTAGCGTGTGATTATGGATATTTGTCTTCACTCTTTGTTCCTGTTGAGGAAACACTTCATTGGATAAATCTTATCAAATCTAATGAGTTTACCATTGAAAACGTAATGAAATCATCAAGTTTTAGTGCTTATAGTGGTCTTGAAGAAACCGACAAAGGATTGGAGGCAGGAACATGAGTGTAGAATTATTAGCTCCAGCTGGAGATTTACTACGCTTAAAAGTAGCCTTTGATTTTGGAGCGGATGCTGTATTTATTGGAGGAAAAGCTTTTTCACTTCGTGCAAGAGCTTCCAACTTTACAATCAATGATATTGCGCAAGGTGTAAAGATTGCTCATGAGCGAGGAAAAAAACTTTTTGTAACTGTGAATATTATTCCTCATGAAGATAATTTTGAAGGAATTGAAGCTTATCTGACACAACTTAATGATATTGGAGTGGATGCAGTGATTGTCGCAAGTATTGCAATGGGTCGTATAAGTAAGCGAGTGGCTCCAAATATGGAAGTTCATATCTCAACTCAAGTCAGTGCTGCGAATGAACATGCACTACACTTTTATATATCTTTAGGATTTGATCGTGTTGTGCTCGCTCGTGAATGCACCTTAGAAGATGTTAGATCACTTGTTGAAAGCCAAATTATTCCTATCGAAGTGTTTATCCATGGAGGAATGTGTGTCAATGTATCTGGACGATGCACATTATCAAATCACATGTCACTACGTGATGCTAATCGTGGTGGTTGTGCACAAACCTGTCGCTGGCGTTATGATGTAAGAGATTTAATGAGTGGTCAAATATTATCCAAACCAGATCTATCATTTACAATGTCTTCAAAGGATCTAAATGCAACACCTCATTTGAAAGCACTTTTAGAAATGAATGTTGCATCTCTCAAAATTGAAGGACGAATGAAAAGTGAATATTATGTAGCAAGTGTAGTCAATGCATATCGTCATTTTATGGATCACCATGAAATACTTGATGAAGAAAACCAAATTGCTCAAACATTATATGAGTTATCAAAAGCTGCTTCACGAGATACATTTGATGGATTTTATGAAAAACTTCCTCATAGTAATTCCATATTATATGGGGTGAATGGTGCAGGAGTAAATCAAGATTTTGTCGGTGTAGTGCGTAAGATTGATTTAAAAACACAAAGAATGTGGATTGAAGTAAGAAATGTCTTTCAAGTCGGAGATACACTTGAAGTATTTGGTCCATATCATGAAAACCGTCAATGGTTAGTTCAAGACATGAGAAATGAAGAAAACAGTGAACTCCCAAGAGCATATCAACCGATGTCACTTGTGTCACTTCCACTTATTACCCCAATAGAAATTGATGAATTCATCAGAAAGGTAACACTATGATACTAGAAGGCGCATTAAGTGTTAAATCAGCACTCACATATCAAAGACGTGTTATTCACGAAGTCATTCTTCCTACAAAACTTTCCAAAGATCAAGGATATATTTATCACTTAGCAAAGAAGTATAACGTAAAAGTGACACAAAAAGATGATGTATCTTCTCTTGTGACTGGGCGTACTCATGGTGGTGTACTTGCGATTGTTGAACCTATCGCAATGGATCAAGTCTTTCCTCTTGAAGGATTAGTTTTAATAGTTGAGGGGGTAGATGATCCATTTAACTTAGGTATGATTATGAGAACTGCTGCGATAAGTGGCTTTAAAACAATCATAACCAACACCAAAGATTTTTATGATAATGAAGCAACTATAGTTAAATCATCAGCAGGTATGAGTGAAGCATTAAACTGGATTCGCTCATCAAACATTCCATCAGTGATTGAACAGTATCATAAGAAAAACTATCGACTCATATGTGCTCAACGCAGTGATGCATCTAAACCTTTTGATCGAGTTCAATATCCTTCCAACGTAATATTAGCAATCGGTGGCGAAAAAAGAGGCTTATCTAAAGAAATTCTTGATTTAAGCTTCATGCACGTCGTGATTGAATATCCTTCAACTCAACGTGTTGCATTATCTGCAGTCTCTGCAACTTCGATATTGACTTATCATATCGGTCGACAATTGATTCGTGATATACTATAAATATATGAAATTAAAGATTGCATTAGGACAAATGCGAGTCAAAAGTGGTCATATTGAAGCCAATGTCGCCACTATGATTGCTATGATTCACGAGGCACGCCAAGCGGGAAAAGATATTATTATTTTCCCTGAGATGTGCATTAGTGGATATATATTAGCAGATCGTTACAATGATTTTGCATTTTTAAAATTCGCAGAATCCATGAATGAAGTTATTAAAAACCATTCACAAGATATTATTGTCGTCTGGGGGAATATCGCATTAAGTATAAATGAAACATCAATCAAAGGCCATGATGGTCGCTTTGGTCGCGCTAATGCTGTTTACATCGCTCATCAAAAGAACTACGTAAAACGTGAGAACGGTTTAAACTATCCAGGAGTTAAAACACTACTTCCTAATTATCGTGTCTTTGATGATTCACGTTATTTTTTAAGTGCCTTAGATTTAAATAAAACCTTAGGCTTAGATTTCTATTCACCATTTATTGTGAATATTGATAATCAAACATATCGCTTAGGTTTAGAAGTATGTGAAGATTTATGGAGTCAAGATTATTCATTTAACCCAACACTCACATGGGTGTCTAATAAAGTAGATATGATCATCAATGTATCTGCATCACCATGGACACTTAATAAGGAAGCATCCCGTTTTAAAGCACTTGCACATCATGCTAAGCAAACATCAAATTTTCCATGGTTTGTCTATGTTAATCAAGTAGGTTTTCAAAACAATGGTAAAAACGTTATTGGATTTGATGGAGGATCAATGGTTGTTGATCCAAGTTTGAATGTCACAATGCAAGCTAATGATGACTTTAAACAAGCACTTGTCTTTGAATCTAAACCTAATGACTGGTTTCAAACCAAGCTAATGACAGGTTTAATCGAAGCAATACGTTGTTTTGATGAAGAAATATTACCATTTAAACCAAAATGGATTATAGGTTTATCAGGAGGACTTGACAGTAGTATTGGTGCAACCTTAGTAACGATGGCACTTGGATGTGAACGTGTTATTGGTGTTAATATGGCAACTCAATATAACTCAAATAAAACTATATCCAATGCTCAAGATATTGCAAAAAAATTGAACATCCAATATTCGGAAGGGTCAATAGAACCGCTTGTCGATATAACCCATCAAGTAAGCGAAACCTTTGGGTTCCCACTTGAGAGCTCATTAGCACAGGAAAATGCTCAAGCACGTATTCGAGGTCATTTACTTTCTTCGATTGCTTCAAGTGTAGGAGGAGTCATCCTTAACAATGCCAACAAGGTTGAAACAGCATTAGGATATGCAACCCTGTATGGTGATACGATAGGAGCACTTGCTCCACTGGGAGATCTAACTAAAGTTCAATTGTTTGATCTTGCGAAAGATATCAATACCTACTTTAATGATGAGATTATTCCTAAGAATCTAATTGGTATGTTAAGTGACGAGGGTTATTCTTTTGACTTACCTCCAAGTGCTGAACTTAAAGAAAAACAAGTGGATCCTATGAAGTGGGGATATCATGATGCGTTAGTAACAAAACTAACCCAATATCCTGGATATCAACTTACAGAGTTTGAGCGAAGTGTTTTAGATAACACTCTAGAAGATGAAACCATGAAACATTGGTTATCAGTATATGGACTTACAGATCTGAATGCATTTAAAGAAGATATGAGATGGTTTAAGAAGAATGTTAATCAAGCGGTCTTCAAACGGATTCAAATGCCTCCAATTGTATTAATATCTCGAGGTGCATTTGGATATGATTATCGTGAAACGCAAGGTTACTATCAGGAGGAAAATCATGAAATTTAAACTAGAACATAGTTTACAAACTACGATTCTTGGCTTCACAATATCAGGATTACTTATTGTAGTCTTTGCACTCATGGTGATGAATTTTCAAGTAGTCCGTGATGGTTTCAATCAATTAGCAGGATTATTACTACCATTTATTGTTGGATTTGCGTTAGCGTTTCTTATGTCGCCATTTCAGAATATAATTGAAAAGAACCTATTGAAGAATGTTAAACTGACAAGAAAATTCAAAAGGATTATATCCACTTCATTATCTTTAATCTTTACACTAAGCGTATTAATTGGATTGTTTGTTATTGTGACACCACAACTTATTTCCTCAATCAACACTCTAATAGAGCAAATACCAAGTTACATTGACAGTACTTCCACAGCTTTGAATCAACTAATAAATCAACTTAACATTGAACAAGAAGCCAGTGCTTTCCTTCAAGATGTCAGCGATGACATACTTCAAAGCATTAATCAATTGGGACGTGATGTATTGCCAAGTATATTATCAATGAGTATTAATCTACTAACTATTTTGTTTAGATTTGTGGTGGGTATCATTATTGCGGTTTATATGCTACTAGAAAAGGAAAGATTTATTAATCAAGTAAGTAAACTTACATTGGCTTTATTCTCAAAAGAAGATGCAACTTTAATATTTAGAATTTCAAATCTTGCGAATGATAAATTTAACAAATTCATTTATGGAAAAACTATAGATTCGCTGATTGTGGGTGTAATTTCATTTATTGTGATGAGTTTTCTTCAATGGCCATATGCTTTATTGATTTCTGTCATTATTGGAATAACAAATATGATTCCAGTCTTTGGACCATTCATTGGTGCTGTTCCTGGATTCTTAATTCTATTTATAGTTTCTCCTACCACCGCTCTTTGGTTTATATTATTCATTGTCATTCTCCAACAAATCGATGGCAATATAATTGGTCCTAAGATACTAGGAGATTCACTTGGGTTACCAACACTTTGGATTATGTTTGCGATTATTGCAGGTGGTGGACTATTTGGAATAATAGGTATGTTCTTAGGAGTACCAATCTTTGCGGTAATTTATGTTATTGTCAAGGAAACAGTATTATTTAAACTCAAAGATAAAGGAATAGAATAAAGCCACTTCAACGAAGTGGCTTTTTGTTTAATAACTAAATAGTAAATCAGTATAAGTTGGAATAGGATATAAACTATCATCCATTAATCCTTCAATCTTATCGGCAATCTCACGACATTTAATCATATGTGGACGAACGATATCATTGAAGAGTTTTCCTTTTTCACGAATATCATCCATTCTTTGTCCTTCATCCACTAAAAGCATTAATGTCTTCACAAAATCATAAGCTTCATCTACAAGTGCAGTGAGTGTACTTACTTTTTCATTTGCAAACCTTGATGTAGTAACAAGTGAAGAAGCATGAATATCTTTAAGAGCTGCAGGTAATACGGATTTTAATAAGATCTCTGAAAGTGAGCGAGCTTCAAATAACACGGCGCGATAGAATTGTTCATGAAGAATCTCAACACGGGCATGAACTTCTTTATCACTATAAACCCCCTGACGTGCAAACATAGCCAATGTGGTTGGTTCTAAATAGGAATCAATGGTTTCATTGAATGACTTAATATTTGGAAGACCACGACGTGCTGCCTCTTCTACCCAAGCTTGTGAGTATCCATCACCTGAGAATAAGATACGCTCATGCTTTTTGAAGCGAACGATTAAGCTATCCACAATGGTTTCACGAATATCTTCTTTAGTACTTGACTCAATCTCACTCGCAATGAGTGCTAACTCATCAGCTAATGCAGCATTAAGAATTGTATTTGTGGTTGCGGCAGATCGAGATGAACCTACCATTCTAAATTCAAACTTAGATCCTGTAAATGCAAATGGAGATGTACGGTTTCTGTCTGAAAACTCTTTAGGCATTTCTTTAAGGTTTGATAATGGAGAATGTACTTCACGTGTTTTTGTGATGGATGCAACTCCATTTGCTAAAGAGCGAAGTAAATCTTCTAAAGTAGAACCTAGATAAATAGAGATAATTGCTGGAGGAGCTTCATTAGCACCTAAGCGATGATCATTTCCAGCACCAGATGCTGACATGCGAAGTAGGGTAGGATACTTGTCAACCGTAGCCATAACTGCGACAACAAATACTAAGAATCTTAAGTTACTACCAGGTTCATCACTTGGATCAAACAGATTGAGTCCTGTATCAGTTTGAAGTGACCAGTTATTGTGTTTACCAGAACCGTTGATTCCTGCGAATGGTTTTTCATGAAGTAAACATTCTAAACCATGTTTTTTAGCAGTTTTCTTTAAGATATCCATAATCAACTGGTTTTGATCAATCGCGATATGTGTAGGAGCATAAATAGGAACAATCTCAAATTGATTAAACGCAACTTCATTATGTTCAACCTTTGAATAAATTCCAAGTTCCCAACATGCTTCATTTACATCTTTCATGAAAGCTGAAATCTTTTCAGGAATTGAACCAAAGTAATGGTCTTCAGAATCTTGACCTTTAGCTGGTGCATGCCCTAGTAAAGTGCGTCCTGTAAGTTTTAAATCAAGACGTTTTTTAAATAACTCAGCATCAACTAAGAAATATTCTTGTTCTTGACCTAGAGTTGGCGTGACACTTTTTACATTTTTGTCGCCAAGTAAATGTAAAACGCGCGTCGCTTCTTTTGATAAAGCGCGCATTGAGCGAAGTATTGGTGTTTTCTTATCCAATGCTTCACCATTAAATGAAACGAATACACTTGGAATACATAATACATGCCCGCGAATGAATGCAGGTGAGGTAATATCCCAGTATGTATAACCACGTGCTTCAAATGTAGCGCGTAGTCCACCACTTGGGAATGATGAGCCATCAGCTTCACCTTTAATCAGTGCTTTTCCAGAGAAGCGAGTAATAGGAACACCATTATCGTTGGACTCTAAGAAGGCATCATGTTTTTCGGCGGTGTTTCCAGTCATTGGTTGGAACCAATGGGAATAGTGAGTTGCTCCATTTTCAATAGCCCAAGTTTTCATGACATGAGCTACAGCATCTGCAACTGAAGGTTCTAGAGAAATCTCATGAGCAAGTGCTTCTTTCCATTGCTCATAAATTGGACTTGGTAAGCGATCCTTAAGAACTTTGTTGTGACATAAATTCTTTCCAAAAGCATCAATACTTGATTTGTGCATAATTTATTCATCCTTTGCATAATATGGGAGTATTTTAGATTATCATTGAAATAATTGCAAGTCATTTTGCACAAAAAAAGCGTTTAATTTTTGATTAAACGCTTTTGGTCTTAATCCTCGACAAGCACAACCTCAGTTACGAATGGGATTTCATCGGTGAGAATAGCTTCTACACCCATTTTATATGTTGTGTCAGTGGCACCACATCCTACACATGCACCAAGCAAGCGTAAGGTGACAACACCTTCATCATTAACATCCACAAATTCAACATCTCCACCATCACGTTGAATATAAGGTCGAATCTTTTCGATGGTATCTGCAATCTGTTCGATATATTGTTCTCTCATGAGACACCTCCTAATCATCGTTATTATAGCACAAAGCATAAAGTGAGTGTGTTATAATGTCAATGAACATGAGGTAGTTTTATGATTAAAGTAGGTCAAGTTGTGGTGGGTCGCATTAGTGGCATTCAGCCATATGGTGCGTTTGTTGAGATTGATGAGCAAACATCAGGACTCATCCACATATCAGAAATGAGTGATTATTTTGTTAAGGACATTAGTTTATATGTTCAACTGCATGATCAAGTATATCTTAAAGTATTGGAAGTATCAGAAGACGGTCGTCAACTTAAATTGTCACTTAAAGCTGTATACCAAAGACCTTTAAGAAGATTTAGAGCGCGTGATTTAAACCAACGATTACCACAAGGCAATATTGGCTTTAAATCACTTGCAGAGAAACTACCTGAATGGATTCAAAGTTGGAAAGGAAAATACCATGATTAAAATTGATTTAAGCCACGCAAAACTAGCATCTTCGATTTTTGATAAGCAAAGTGATGTATCACGCATTCATTCATGGATTCATGAAAAGACTTATAAAGGAAGTGATTATCTTGGCTGGGTTGATTGGCCATTAAACTATGATACAAATGAGTTTGAAAGAGTAATTAAAGCTGCAGAAAAGATTCGTAGTGATGCGGATGTTTTACTAGTAATTGGGGTTGGAGGTTCTTACTTAGGAGCACGTGCTGCCATTGAGTTTGTTAAAGGACTCTATGATGAAAGTAAACCAAAGATCTATTATGTTGGAAATACGTTCTCATCAACTGCACTACTTCAAATTTTAAATAATATTGAAGGAAAATCTGTTTATGTCAATGTTATTTCTAAATCAGGAACTACAACCGAAACAGCTTTAGCTTTCAGAATGATTCGCTTAAAAATGCAAGAATGGTATGGCGATGAAGCGAAAAATCGTATCTTTGCGACTACCGATAAAGCTCGTGGAACACTTAAACAACTTTCCAACGACATGGGATATGAAACATTTACGATTCCTGATGATGTGGGCGGACGCTATTCAGTCTTTACATCAGTAGGATTATTACCGATTGCGGCAGCTGGGGTGGATATAAGAGCATTAATGAAAGGGTCATTAGATGCTTATAATGATTTAAACACCGATGATTTAGCTCTTAATCCTGCATATCAATATGCAGTTGCTCGTAAGCTTCTTGAAGCAAGTGGTAAATCAGTAGAGATTATGGTTTCCTATGAAAGCCATTTTGGCATGTTAGCAGAGTGGTGGAAACAGTTGTTTGGAGAGTCAGAAGGAAAAGAGGGCAAAGGATTATTCCCTGCATCAGTAATTAATTCTACTGATCTTCATTCTATGGGTCAATTCATTCAAGAAGGAAAGAAAGTTTTCTTTGAATCAGTACTTCGTGTTAATGAAGTGTTACTTGATGGAGTTGTACTCACAAGTGAAAATGATACAGATCAAATCAATTATCTTGGTGGTAAATCTTTACACTGGGTAAACCAACAAGCACTTTTAGGAACATTATCTGCTCATGTGAATGAAGGAAATGTACCGAATATTATTATTGATATTCCAAAACATGATGCTTATACATTTGGATACCTTATCTATTTCTACTTTAAAGCTGTTGCGATGAGTGTGTATATGGATGATGTGAATCCATTTGATCAACCAGGCGTTGAAGTTTATAAGCGAAATATGTTTAAGTTGTTAGGAAAATAATAGTTATGAAAAACAATCATGTTTCTATGATTGTTTTTTTTGGTATAATTCTTTCAGATTGGGGAGGAAATATTAGAATGTTTAAGTTAATTTGGATAGGTCTTATGATGATTATGCCTTTAATAATTTCATTGTTCTTTGAATTTGAATATTCAATTATCTTTGGTAAAGTTGTGGTGTATACCTTAACTACACTTTCTTTCGTGTTTGGACTATGGATGATTAAGAAAGATTTTATTGATAAATTGGATTAAGATGAAGTTTTAAAAAGACTAACTGCAAAGTTAGTCTTTTATAATTCTACTTATAAGATGCTGCGTACTGTTTTAAGTTATCACTTAGGCCATACCATACATTAATGGTAGTGACTTGACCAAATTCATTTTGAAGTTTTTGAACACCTTGTTTTGTCTCAAGAATTGATTCTGAAGGACGAGAGTCTTCTTCGAATACCCAAAGAGCTCCAAAGAATTGATCAGGGAAAGTTTCTTGCAAGCGAGCTAAGAATGTTTGTCCCTCTTCAAGTGTTTTTAAAAATAGAATCGTTGATAAAGTATCACCAAGTGTAGCATCTTCACTTACAACAACGACATTTCTAAATTGATTGGTAGGAAGTTGAGTCTTAGGATTAATAAGGTGATGATAGAAAGTACCTTGTTCATCGAAATAGTTTTGTTGATCAATACCTGATGTTGAAATTGCAACATTAAATGGCATTTCAATGTTTTCAACACCGTTAGCAACTCCAATATTCCATGGTTTGTTTTCTTCCTTTAAACCCAATAAATTAATAGAAGAAAGACCTGCAGAAATGAGGGCACGAGTTAATCCTGCTTCAATGATGGCTTGACTTGCTTTATCAGCAGCATAACCTTTGGCAATACCACCTAAATCTAAACTTGCGCATGATTTAGTAATAAAGATAGTGGAGTTGACTTCATCAATTTCAATTAAATCCCAACCAATACATTGTGCAGCTTCAGCTAATAGTTCTAAGTCGGGAGTAGGACCGATCCCACCATTTCCTTTAGCTATTTCGCGGTAGCCATGCCATATTTCAAATATTGCACCTGCGGTAACATCAAAAATACCATCACTAAGGTCGTACATTTCTTTGGATATTTTTAGTAATTCAATGACTCTTGGATCAACTTTAACTGGAACAATTCCAGCCATTTGGTTGACTGTGTAGAGTGAATTAACACCTTCATAAGCTGCATAGCGATCAAAATGTTGGTTAAGATCTGCGATGGTTGAGCGAAACAGTTCAAACTTTTTATCAAAATCACTTTTTGAACGCGTTAAACCAATAAGTCGAAACTCAGTATTGAATCCAGCAGTTAAAGTAATATTACTAAACCGTTCTATTTCAAGTGCTTGTCGAATTTGGACAAATGCAATCACAAAGATTACAAATCCAATTAATCCTGCACGAAACCATTTGTTTTCTAACATAATCTACTCCTTTACTGTAATAGTATACCAAAGCAAATGTAAAAAAGTCCTAATTATTTTGTGTGATTTGTTATAAATTTAACAATACGTATTTAAGCTTGTGAATGAGAGTGATATAATGTCCCTATGTCATGGCTCATGAAGTCATTTCAAATGTTAAGAAGGTTGAAAGGAAGGTTACTATGTCATTTTGGATTGGTTCAATGCAAAAGCACATCGAAGGTTTCAAAGAACTAACTACTTATAACGACATCGTCAATATCGCTGCGCCTAAAGAGGTTTATATTCCTCTTATCAATGGTGTATCCACAGCGTTTGAAGTGTTAGTAAAAGAAGGCGATCGTGTTTTTGTCAATACAAAAGTTGCAGTACGCAACGATAGATTTGTAGTTCCGTTATTCTCTCCTGTATCAGGAGTCGTCAAAGGCATCAAAAAAATGATGCATTCTTCTCTCAAGCAAGTCGATCATATTGTAATTGAAAATGATGAGTTATATGAATCAACTAATTCAATTCCTCGCTTTGATCTTGAGAATGCTACCAAAGAAGAAGTTATTGAATTTGTGAAGGATTCAGGTATTGTAGGAATGGGTGGTGCAGGATTCCCAACTTACTTTAAGTACTTAACTCCCGCAACATTACATTATGTGTTAATCAACGCTGTAGAATGTGAGCCTTACATTACTTCAGATTATCGCATGATGGAAAACTACACTCAGGATTTAATTACTGGGTTTATTGCCTTGAAGAAAATGGCAAATGCACAAGAAGTGCATATTGCGATTAAGAAATCTAAAAAGACGTTAATTAAGTATATTCAAGAAGCAATCAAACCATATCCATTTGCCTCCATTAAAGAGGTGGATGATGTTTATCCTATGGGTTGGGAACGCACACTTGTATATGCAATCTATAAAAAACGTTATGATAGAATCCCTTGTGAAGTTAATGTTATCGTGAACAATGCAACAACAGCCATTGCTCTTGGACAAGCTATTAATCATCAACAAGGACCTACTCATAAAATGGTAACTGTATCTGGTAATGGAATTAAAAATCCTGCCAACGTCTTTGTACCTGTAGGTACTCCAGCAAGCCATATTATTTCACAACTTGGTGGATATACAGGTGATCAGATCACATGTGTTGCCGGTGGACCAATGATGGGTAAAACCATGACAAATGATGCATGGGTTATTACACCATATACTAATGCAATTACGATTACTCAAACAGTTAAAATTGATGATATGACGTGTCTGCGTTGTGGAACATGTAATGATCATTGTCCTGCAGGATTACTTCCAGTTCGAATTAATAATGCTGAACAAGCAAAAAATGTTGATCTTATTGCACAGCTTCATGCTGAACTATGTATTGAATGTGGATTATGTACTTATGTATGTCCATCAAAACTTGAAGTGACAGAAGGTGTTCGTAAAGCTAAACGAGCCCTTGCATTGAAGAAGGGAGTTTAATCATGAAATTTACTTACAAAGTTTCACCGACGATGAAAACTCGTCAAAGTACGCAACAAATCATGTTCCTTCTTACTTTAGGACTAATGGCCGTCGTATTGTTCTCATCAACATTCTATTTTGTTGAATACGGTATAGATTATGTTATTCATTTATGGAGCTTACTTGCAGTTGCTGTTCTAGTAGCTGTCGGTTCAGAGGTAGTTTGGGCTTATTTACTTAAGAAAGATGTTCTGGCATATTTAAAGACTTCATTTCCTTGGGTAACAGCAATTATCTTAGTATTAATGGTTCCAATTTCGACTCCACTTTATCCGATTGCGATTGGTACACTATTTGCCATCGTTGTCGCTAAGCTATTGTTTGGAGGATTTGGACATAACGTCTTTAACTTAGCTGGTGTTGGGCGTACTGTTATGTTGTTTAGCTTTGGTGCAAGCATAGTACCAGACCTTATTACATCGGCAACTCCAATTTCTTCTATTGCAAATATTGGTTGGATTATTACTGATCCCGCTTTAGTTGAGCCATTTCTTGCTCAGTTTGGTGGTATCACTGGTTTACTTCTTGGATGGTATCCAGGAGGACTTGGTGAAACATCAGCATTACTTATTATGATTATTGGAGCTTTCTTAGCAATTAAAAATGTACTAGACTGGCGTATTCCTGTGTTCTATATTGGAACACTGTTTGCACTAGCTTCCATTATTGCAGTTGTTCAAGGTATTGGTGTTTGGTATCCTCTTTACCACATTTTTGCGGGTGGAGCGATGTTTGCAGCAGTATTTATGTTAACTGATCCTGTTACTAATCCAACTTCTGCATCAGGTCGTATCATCTTTGCGATAGGTGCAGCAATTATTACTATCTTAATTCGTGTTCAAGGTAACTACCCTGGTGGTGTTGTCTTCTCAATTCTTATTATGAATATGTTATCACCAATGATTGATCGCTTTACTGATGGATGGCAATTAGCTTTATCCAAGAAATATGTAATTTCAATGGTATCAGTATTTGTTGTTGGAGCTATTCTTATGGGTGTTGTTGGACTTAACATGAAAGCTATCGTTATTGCAGAACCGGAACCTGAAGTTCCAGATATTACACTTTCAACACCAATTTCACTTGATCAAAGTGCAACTGCAGTTAAAGGTGTGGTTCTCTCATCTACAACAGAAGGTGACTTCGAAGTAGTGCTTGTAGAAATTCGTGGTTATTCAGTATTAGAAGGTGGCTATGATGATGCACTACCTAACAAAATTGAGGTCAAGATTAATAAAACAACATTAAAAGTAGATAGTGTAAAGGTTGTTGAAATCAAAGACACTAATAATATTGGAACAAAAGTAGATAATCCAAAATTCTTGGATCAATTCAAGGATGTCGATGAAACAAGTAGTGTTGATGCTGTATCAGGTGCAACAGTGACATCATTGTCTGTTGTACGTGCAGTGTTCGCAGCACTTGAACATGTGAAGGGAGGAGAATAATATGAATAACAAAAAGATTATTCACATTACACTTTTTCTAGCAATTATTGCATCACTATCAGGTGGGTTACTTTCATTTGTGAACTCACTGACTGCTCCAATTATTAATGAAAATGCAATTGCAGCTGAAAAAGTGACTTTAAAATTATTATTTCCTAATACCGATGAATTTGCCCCGGTCACTGGTTTTGAAGATGAAACAGGAGCAATCTTGTCAATCTTTGAAGCTAAAGGTGCAGGTCTTGCTTATAAAGTATCTCGCATGGGATATGCAAATCCTATCGTTATGATGGTAGGTATTTCCAATGATGGGAAAATTGTTGGATTTGAAGTTCTAGAATTAGCAGATACCCCAGGTTATGGAATGAAAGTTGGAGAAGCTCCATTTAAGAATTCTATTATTGGGAAGTCTACAACAGATGGTTTGGATTTGATTTCAGGATCAACTATTTCATCAATGGCAGCTATAAATGCAATTAATGCAGCAAGAGCTCATTTCAATAACTTTAAAGGAATTGATGATGATGGTTCTGGTTCAGTAGTTACTCCACCAGTACCTGAACTTGGAAGAACAATTTTATTTTCATCCGATGAAGCTACTTCAGTAACAACTGTTGTGACTAACGAAGTTGTTAATGGTGATGAAAAGACATTCACTGTAGAATCAAATGGTTATTCAGTGCTTGAAGGTGGTTACGCAGATGCAAAACCTAATGTATTCAATGTCACAATCAATACAGTAACTAAGGTGATTGTTAAAGTTGAAGTTGTTGAAATGAATGATACTAAAGGTATCGGTGATAAAGTAGAACATGAAGTATTCTTATCTCAGTTTGTTGGACTTGAACTTGAAGATGAAAATTCTAGTGTTGATATTATTAGTGGTGTAACACGTACGTCAATTTCAGTGATTCGCGCTGTAATGACTACACGTGGGAAGTAGGTGAAACTCATGAGTCTATTTAAAAACCTATCAAATGGGATGATCAAAGAGAATCCTGTATTTGCTTTATACTTAGGACTTTGTTCTGTATTAGCAGTTTCCAATACTATAAACAACGCATTAGGTATGAGTGTAGCAGTTATTATCGTGCTTACAGTATCAAACGTTATCATTGCGGCAATGAGAAAAGTCATTCCTTATGAAATCCGTATACCAGTTTATATTGTTGTCATCGCAACACTTGTAAAAATTGTTGAGATGCTTATGCAAGCCTACACACCTGAGTTGTTCACAGCTTTGGGAGTGTTTATTCCATTAATTGTTGTTAACTGTATTATCCTTGGACGTGCGGAAGCTTATGCTTCTAAAAACACCGTGGGAGCGTCATTCATTGACGGTATAGGTATGGGACTTGGATATACTGTTGGGATTTTCCTCCTAGCGGCTATTCGACAACTATTAGCAACAGGTGGACTTAACTTAATTAATCCATTTAATCAGTTTGTATTCTTTGATATCACAATCATTCCAAGTGAATTTACGATTCCTCTTTTTGCACAACCTGCAGGAGCGTTCATAACATTCGCAGTATTGGCTGCTTTACTTGAAGTTTACAAACAATCAGGCACTAAACCTGCCAAGAAAGGAGCATAAGAATGGAACTCTTTTCACTATTTATTTCCGCCATTTTTATCAATAACATCATCCTCAATAGATTTCTTGGGATGTGTCCTTTCATGGGGGTTTCTCGTAAGACTTCTTCAGCATTAGGTATGGGGGGTGCAGTAACATTTGTTATATTCTTCTCATCCATTATTACTTTTGGATTATACACCTATGTTCTTGATCCATTTAATCTACGTTACATGGACCTCATTACATTCATTCTGATCATTGCGTCATTTGTACAGCTTGTAGAAATGATTATTAAGAAATTCTCCCCATCACTATATAAGTCATTGGGAATCTTCTTGCCATTGATTACTACGAACTGTGCTGTCTTATTCGTAGCATTAGAAAACATCAAACAAGGTTTCAACTTCACTGAAACAGTGGTTTATGCTTTAGCGGTACCTATTGGATTCACACTTGTGTTAATTATCTTCTCTTCAATTCGTGAACGCCTTGATATTGCAGATGTACCACAAGCTTTGAAAGGAAATCCAGTGGCGATGATTGTTGCGGCAATTATGGCACTTGCATTTTCAGGATTAGCAGGATTAGTGTAATATGCAATTCATTGCACCAATCATTTTTCTAGGACTTTTAGGAGGTCTATACGCTTCATCATATTACTTGAATCTAAAGACACCTAAACCTGAAGGATGTGAAGATTTGGATGTATCATGCGGATCTTGCTCAATATCTTCGTGTGGCTTACATCCAGCAAACAAAGCACTCATAGTGGAGGAAAAATCATGATTGAAGCTATTATCCTCATGTTAGTCATGGGAACATTGTTAGGATTTGGATTAGCAGTATCTGGCGAAATATTTTATGTGAAACCGGATGAGCGATTTGAGAAAGTCTTAAATATGCTCCCAGGTTACAATTGTGGAGCATGTGGTTATCCTGGATGTCAAGGTATGGCGGAGGGATTATTGACTGGTGAAGTTACCGCTGTTTCTCAGTGCAAACCTTCAAATGCTCAACAACGTACAGATATTTCAAGTTATCTTAATGAAAACCCTGGACCAGATGGGAAGCTATTAGTTGTTAAACCTTAAGAAAACGGGATCTTCCGTTTTCTTTTTATTTTAAAATTTCTTAAAAAGAGTATAATAATCTAATGTGAGGTTTAAACATGATCATTAATGTACTTTTACTTATATTAGGGCTTGCATTCATTATTAAAGGTGGAGATTGGTTTGTAGATTCAGCCATTTGGATGGCGAAGATAACAAAGATTCCTCCATTTATAATCGGTGCAACAATTGTGTCATTAGCAACCACTGTTCCAGAGGTTTTAGTGTCAGTAATCGCAACATCACAAGGATCAACAGACTTAGCTCTTGGAAATGCAATAGGATCCATTATTGCAAACATTGGATTAATAATGGGTATTTCCTTATTTGTGTCACCACCTAAAAAAGTGAGCAAAGATTTTGTCACTAAAGGACTATACATGGTAGGTTCTGCCATTTTGCTCATCATATTAAGTCTTGATGGAATGTTGAGTAAAGGGCAAAGTATAATACTTTGGATTTTATTGATAGGATTTATTGTATTAAACATTCTTTCTGGAAAGAAAGAAATAATCATAGAAGAAGAGCTTCCAAAAAAGAATTACATTCTTTTATTTGTACTTGGTGCACTTAGTGTTGTGATTGGTGCGAGACTTCTAGTTGACAATGGGGTAGCTATAGCAAGAGCTTTAGACATTTCAGAAGCAATCATTGGATTAACCATAGTTGCTATTGGTACATCTTTACCAGAACTTGTGACGACTATTTCAGCATTGATTAAGAAAAACTCAAATTTATCGCTTGGTAATATCATCGGGGCAAATGTTATGAATATTCTACTCGTTATTCCTGCTTCTACACTAGTTTCAGAAGCGGGGTTAGTCATGCGTCGTCAAACCGTTGTTCAGGATATTCCATTCTCATTACTATTTATGCTTATAGCAATGTTACCGCCATTAATATTTAGAAGGTTTTTTAAATGGCAAGGTTTACTATTACTTATAACATATGTACTTTATCTCATCATCACAATTTTCTAAAACAATGAAGGAATTCATTGTTTTTTTTCGTATTTAAAGAAGAGAGGTGATTATGAAAAGTATTAGTTTTATGTTTGGTCTTTTTGTCTTCTTTACATCCATCATAGTGTCAATGATTTGGATTATTCTTTTTCAAATTCATAGTGATCAATTTCTATTTCATTACAAACAGTTGCATCGAACTTTAAGCTTGTCGTGTTTAGATTATTCATGTACTGAAAACCAATTACTAACACGAATTGACAATGAAACAAGTAAAAGATGGCCAAACAATTCATTCTTTAAAAGAAGTATAACGACATTACTTTATGATCCACTTGTTTTGGAAATAGAGATTGAACTAATAGTACCAACACTTCTTAAAGATATTTCTTTAAAGTACTCAAAAATAATGATAGAAGAGAGGGAATGAGTATGTTTGACTATACTGTGCTTTCACCATACATTCAAGATCCAATGGTAACTGATATAAACTACAATGGCTATGACTTGTGGTGTGATCATCTTAAAAAAGGGCGGTACAAGGTTCATGCCTTTCAATTTCATGATCAAATGCAACAATTAGCATATCGATTCGCAAATCATGTGAATCAAACTTTTAATCCTAAAACACCTTTAGTTGAGGCTCAATTTGATGGAATGAGATGGTCAATGATTCATGAATCTATTACATCCAAATTATCAATCTCAATTCGAAAAACGCCAATGGTTGCTCGATTAACAACAAAGTCTATGATTAAAGAGGATTATGCACCGACTCATGTAATTGAATATCTTATGAATGCGGTTAAAAACCGCAAGAATATTCTTGTGTCTGGATTACCTGGTGCGGGAAAAACAGAACTTATTAAGTTTTTAACTTCAGCAATCACACCCTATGAGCGAATCATTACCATTGAAGATACCTTAGAAATGCATGTGAAGGCTTTGTATCCGTATTTGGATTCGGTAAGTATGAAAGTAAGTGAGCAATTTAATTATGAAGATGCAATTAAAGCGGCATTAAGACAAAGACCTGATTGGATTCTTGTGTCTGAAGTCAGATCTAAAGAAGTCTTCTATTTATTGCAAAGTATGTCTACAGGGACTCATTGTTTATCAACACTTCATTCTTCCACTGCAAAATTAATACCACAACGATTAATGCATATGATTCCTGGACATGATTTATCTTATGATCAGATGATTGCTCTTATCCATGATGCGATTGATATCGGAGTTCATGTTCATTCTGTGATTACCAAAAAGGGAATACATCGATGCATTAGGGAGGTTGTCTTGTTTAGGCTTGATGAGCTAAATCAGCCTCATTGTGAGGTGTTTTATGACAACTCAGTAGAGTTAAGTAAGTTGCAAAGTGAGGATGATGCATGTATTTAGGAATAACAATGCTTGTCGGGGTTGCAATTATTGTTTACATAAATCAGCATGTAAAAATACCAATGTTGTTTAAACGATGTAAAACTGTTAATTCAATTTATGGACCTTCATATGGATACTTTAGTCGTAAAGAATCTTGGATTCAAATGTTATTTCTCTTAGTGATATTGGTACTTATGGGATATCTGTTTAAACTATCTTATGAGTATAGTGTTGTTTTATATGTAATGGGACTATGTGCTATGCCTCTTTTTCTTCATTATCAAGCTAGGGCATATTACCATGCTTATAAATTTAATCAAATAACTACGTTTCTACAGCATTTCTTAGCTCACTTCAAAATCTATCATCAATCCTATCATGCGTTAATGGACGTGAAGAATGTAGTTGATGAAGAATATGCCATCCTAATTGAAAAAGCCTTAGAAGAGTTAAATCAGGATGCTTCTAAACATCCACTTCAATTTCTATATGAGATTAGTCCACATTTTATTATTGTCAATATCATGTCTTGGATAGAACATGTTGAAAGGCATGGGGTTGAAGAATCATATGAAACATTAGATATGTTGGAGAATGATATTGATGATTGGATTGAAGATGAAACGATTTATATTAAGAATTTGCATAGCATTAAGAACAAAATTGTTATTCTTGTGGGATTGTCGCTTATCATTGCCATGTTTAATCAGCATATGTTAAGTAGTTTTATGGATTTATCTTCTAATAATGTATATCAGCTATCTATCTTTGTATTTATTAGTGTCTTGTTGTTAACAACGATTAAAGCATATGAACTATTGAACACATCATGGATTCTTAAAAGTGAGTGCTTATGGAACGATTGATTTATATGCTTATCGTTACAGTAATCTATGCACTTCTATGGATGAATAAAAAAACTTTAGAAAAACTGTTTTTAGAAAAGGAAACACCACTTCTCTTGCATATATTAGAGCGAGAAGAAGTCAGTGAGTTCTCATCTAAACGGGTCACAAAAGGCTTGTGGGTAATGGGATTATCACTGTTGTCACTAGCTTTGAATCAAAGTACATTTGTAAGTTTATCTTGGATTGTGATAGCAATATTGATGATTAAATGGCCGGCCCTTGTGTTGAAGCAGCTATATCAAAAGCGGTTAAATCAACTCAAGATTGAATTCCCAATTTGGCTTCGACAATTGCAAATACTCTTGCAACATAATACGGTGGTTCAAAGTTTAAGACTTTCTCAATCGCATGCTCCTCAATTATTTAAGGTGGCCTTAAGAGATTTGGTAGTTCAGCTAGAAATGACGCCCCACGATTTGTCGCTGTATACTAACTTTCTTCAAGAATATCAAAGTATTGAGGTACAGCGTGCGATGAAACTACTTTATCGCTATAATCGGGTAGGATCTCAGGATGCTACCCGACAGTTAGCAAGACTAATTCAGGCAACTACTAAGTGGTTACGAGACCAACGATTTAATCAGCAGTCTACAACTATATCTTTAGTGGGGTGGTGGGGTATGTTGCCTTTATTGGGTGTTGGGGGATTATTCTTAGTGATGATGGTGCAAACTATCATGACATTATTAGAAAGGAGGTGAATAGATGAAAGCTTTTTTTGAAGAATATGGTTTAGTACTTGTGGTTACTGTAATAGCAGTTGGGATGATTGCTTTTTCAGAGGATTTCAAGGTAACACTTAAAGATAACTTAAATGCACAATGGCAGAGTATGACACAAGTAGGTAACTAATGAAAGGTTCGTTCGAATTTGCATTTATTATGACCTTTGTCATGATGTTTCTTGTGATAGGACTTGGGTTAATTAGAATAATGATTCAATATCAAGATGCAAAAATGCTACAAGAAAGAATTGTTGCATATATTGAAGTTATGGATCACTTTGATGAGCAAAGTCTAGCACAACTAACATCGATATCCATATGCTCACAATGTGAAGTGAGTTATGAAGCGGATGAGTACAATCGGATTGAAGTAATTGTTACTTTTCCACTTAATCTTCCAATTATCGACTGGTCAATGCAGACAAAGATTAGAGCAAAGACTATCCCATTGTTTTAAAAGGCGAACTTTCGCCTTTTATTTTTAATTTCTTGTGCTATTATATTTGAGTGAGGTGAATATGATATTAACGATAGATGTTGGAAACTCCAATGTATTTATAGTTGGATATGTCCAAAATAAAAATGTTTTTGAAAATCGACAAGAAACGATCAAAGTTGATGTTGTTCAATATTACATACAATACTTTGAAATGATTAAGTCTATGTGTGAGCATAAAGAAGAAGTTGAAGGTATTGTCATTAGTTGTGTTGTGCCATTAATAGAAGAAGCGATATTGTCATGTATCGTTGATGTATTTGAAATAGAACCATTATTTGTGAATGGTGACTTAATACAAACATTCGAAAACAGATTAGTTAGACCACAAGAAATTGGAGCAGATTTACTTGCAACCACCATTGCAATTCTTGATAAGAAGTTATATCCAGCATGTGTTGCGGATATAGGTACTGCATCAAAGGTTACAGTGATTAATGAAGATGGTGCATTTTTAGGTGGAGTAATTGCCCCAGGGATTGGTATATCAGCAACAGCGCTTAATAAGTCTATTCCTCATCTTCCTCCGATCGAGCTTAAAGTTCCATCTCAAGTCATTGGGATTGACACGGTCAGTGCTATCCAATCTGGTGTTATGTATGGCTTAATGGGAAGTATTGAAGGAATATGTAATTCAATTGAGACCGAACTTAATCAACCCATGAGAAGAGTTTTAACGGGTGGATACGCGAATTTGATTCATTCATTCATGCCAACTTTTGAATTTATGCCATATTTGTTGAATGAAGGACTACTTATCATATATAATCGGATTGTAAAGGAGAATTTATGAACACAAAACAAATTGCATATAATGCATTGATTATATCTTTAATTGCGGTAATGGCATTTGTTCCTTGGTTAGGAATTATAACTGTTGGACCAATATCAATTACCATTCTACATGTTCCTGTTATCATTGCAGCTTTATTACTTGGGGGGAAAAGTGCAGTCATTGCGTCATTAGCTTTTGGTGTGAGCACCATGTTAGTGGCAATGACTCGTGGAGTGACTCCAATTGACTTATTATTTGTTAATCCAGTTGTTTCCGTATTACCTCGTTTATTGTTTGGTCTAACATTAGCAGTATTAGTCAAATTGTTTAGTAAAACTTCATTAAATACGACACTTACTGATATAGTCGTTGCGGTCGTTGGAACACTTGCACATACCGTTTTCGTTTTAAGTATACTATTCCTATTCTTAGGATATGAAGGAACATTACTTACTCAGCTTTCAATTTGGTGGACTTTAGTACTTGGAATTCTACTTACTAACACATCACTAGAAGTTTTGGCATCAATATTTATTGCTATACCAGTTGTGAAAGTATTACGTCGTACACTTCGCTAAATTATCTATTCTCAAGTGCTTTACAATCTTATAGAAATACTATAAAATAGAAAAGCACTTAAACATGGCGATCGTGGCGAAGTGGTCAACGCACCGGGTTGTGGTCCCGGCATTCGCGGGTTCGAGCCCCGTCGGTCGCCCCATTAGTTAAATGAAACGAACTTCTAAAAAAAGTTCGTTTTTTAATGATTTGTAGTAAAATATTAATTAAGTGAGGTGGTTGTTATGGACTGGAAAGTGAAGCTGGATAAGTTTCTGTTTGAATGGGAGTATATGGAAGATACAATCGGTATATTAGTATGCGGAAGTTTTATTACAGGAGAACCATCTGCTCATTCAGACTTGGATGTTCACATAATTTTAAGTAATGATGTTGATTACCGAGAGCGTGGCAATCGGATAATTGATGGTCTATTAATAGAATATTTTGCCAATCCACCAAAGCAGATTTCTAAATATTTTGAAGAAGATTATAGAGAGATTTGTCCAATGTCGCAAACTCAATTCATCACAGGAAGAATACTTTTAGATAAGACGGGAGTAGTTCAGGAGTTAAAAAACAAAGCAAAAGAAATGTTAGAAAATAGATATCAAGAAATTGACTCAAAGATCTCTGAATTAAACAAGTATGCTATTTGGGATATGTTAGATGATTTGCAAGATGCTTTAGAAAGTGGAAGAAAAGATTTTAATCTAATCTATTATTGTAATTTGGATAAACTATTATCACTTTACATGCGACTTATTAAATATCCATATAACTATAAATCAATACTGGGAAACATAACAAGTGAGTTAACAAGAAGTAAATATCTGTTGGAAGAACTACCTGATAAGCGAATAAGTGAAATAATCACTAATTGCATAACGTCGGATGAGAATGCTGATAAACTATTTAACTATGAGTTATTAACTAATAAAATACTTGATTTATCAGGTGGGTTTGATATTAGTAGATTTAGCTTTAAAGGTTTAATCGATGACTGAATTTATTTTCTTATACAGATATATGTGAAGATATAACGTATTATTTTTTCAAAAACAAACACTCTTTATTGAGTGTCAGACTGTAGACAAATACGGGGTTAGAAATTCATCTGAAGGACTAATCTCGTTTTTATATGCTTTAAACTGTTAAAAACGAATGAAATGATGGATGTATACGAAGCCATGAAGGAGGATCGCGATG